>Ga0154420_1104_pt1 | contig 78119 bp, 72 predicted proteins | sample RifGroC1_FD_115924 | JGI IMG/M metagenome (GOLD analysis project Ga0154420, IMG submission 115924) | Acinetobacter sp. GWC1_38_13
GTCATGGGTACATTTAGATAAAAATGTTAAAGATCCAATTTCACGCGATAAACTACAGATCCAATCAACTGAAGATAAAAAAGAGTATCGTGCCGCTCCACCATTGGCTCGACCATTGTATCGCCCAGAACCGACACCACAAACACGCTCTGTTGAGAATGATTTTTCTGATTTACCAGGAACAAATTCCTCTGGTGAAGAACAAATTATTGTTCCAGCAAATAGACAACCACCTCCAATGAATAATGATTCACAAAACCCCGCGCCTAAAAAGGAAAGGGATGGAATTGAAAACCTAATTAATCAAATACAATAATTCATTCGAAGCCATCAATTTGATGGCTTCTTTCTTTTCTGAAATAAATAAATCTGAAAAGCAGCCGTAACCTCAAATTCATTTTGTTGCTCTAATTGTGCTCTACGCTCAGGATTTGCCTTATAAGCATAAGGAGTCATCGCAATAAGATTCTTCAAATCTTGTTGTTCCAATCGCAGTGACGCTTCTATAACCTGTGCTTGCTTTAAATCAAATTCATCATTTAACTGATCGACGAATTTTTGTGGTTCATGCAAATTCACTTGTTCAAATAATGCTTCTCGCAATGCAAACAAGTGCTTCGGTGCAGGCGTTACTACAATCAAATATCCTTCTGGTTTTAATACCCGCCCAATTTCACTTTGCGGGATGGGACTAAAAAGACTGCTACAAAAATCAATTACAGAGTCCCTCACTGGCAATGTAGCACCTGTGCCAACAACCCATGTGACTTTATTATTCAGTTTTGCAGCTCGTTGTACTGCTGTTTTTGCAATATCAACACCGATACAGACTTTTGCACAACCTTGCATTGCACTTGTGTAATAGCCTTCACCACACCCAATATCCAAAATAGAACTGGGCTGCAATGTTTGTAGCAACTCAACAACAGCGTTTTGAAGAGGTGCATAAAAACCTTTTTGCAAGAATTCACGTCTAGCCAAAACTGATTCTGCTGTATCCCCTGGGCTTTTACTATGTTTATGCTGTACCACATGCAAATTGACATAGCCTTGCTTAGCAACATCATAATGATGTCCATTTTCACATTGCCATGAGTTTTCAACCAAATCCAATGAGTGTCGACAGACAGGACACATCAGCAAACTCATTTATTTTCTCCAAAAAAAAAGCCGGTATCCACCAGCTTTTTTGTGAATTTTCGCTTAACGTAATTTTAACGTCATCAACCCTAATACAACGAGGAAAATCGTAATAATCCAGAAACGGATAACAACTTGCGTTTCTTTCCAACCTTGCTTTTCATAATGATGGTGTAAAGGTGCCATCAAGAACACACGCTTATTCCGCATGCGTAAGGATCCGATTTGTAAGAAAACTGAAACAGCTTCCATTACGAAAACACCACCCATAATAGCAAAAACAATTTCTTGTCGAACCATCACAGCGATTGTACCCAACATTGCACCTAGTGCTAATGCTCCTACATCACCCATAAAGACTTGTGCAGGGTGTGCATTATACCAAAGGAAAGCTAAGCCAGCACCGATCATTGCTGAACAGATCACCACGAGCTCTGAAGTATATTTTACATACGGAATATGCAAATAATTGGCAAAACGAATATCACCTGACAAATAAGCAAACACGCCTAAACCTGCAGCAACCATAACAACTGGCATAATCGCTAATCCATCTAAACCATCAGTTAGATTGACGGCATTCGACGCTCCATTGATGACCAAATAAGTAAATACGATGAATGCTAATCCAAAAGGAACAACTGAAAGTGGGATCGAAAGATTCTTAAAGAATGGAATAAGCAAATCCAGCATATTTGCTGTATGCACAACACTATCTTGTTGCTTTGCAATAACATACAACGCAACACCTGCTCCTAAAGATGCTACCGAAGTCCAAAAGAACTTCTTACGAGCAGGCAAACCAGCGTTATCTTTATAACGGATTTTAATCCAGTCATCAGCCCAACCAACAGCACCAAAAACAACCATGACACCTAGGACAATCCAAACATAAGGATTTGAAAGATCAGCCCACAATAGCGTACTAATTCCAATTGAAAGCAGAATCAGGATTCCCCCCATCGTTGGCGTACCCATTTTTTTAGCATGGTTTTCTGGAGCAAACGAGCTAACTGCCTGACCATATTTCAAAGCTTGTAGCTTGCGTATCATGATTGGTCCTAAAACCAAACCAATCATAAGCGCAGTTAACACGCTCAATAACGAGCGTAATGTTAAATAACGAACAACCTGAAATGAGCTGTTATAGCCCGCCAGTTGCTCAAATAACCATAACAACATTTAGATTTTCTCCATCAAATCAGCCATCAACGTTTCCATGTGGGTAAAACGAGACCCTTTAAAGAGGAAACTCATTGACTGGGGTTGATGTGTTTGAATTAACTGAATTAAAAATGGTAAAGCTTCTGCTTGTGTCGCAAAGGCGTGTAATTTTTCTGAGTGGGATGAACCTTGTAATGCGGCATTTGCATATTCACCCACTACAACAATTTGATCCAAGGCTAAAGCAGCTAAATCGCGACCTAAATCATGATGCTCTTGCCAACTACTATCACCTAACTCACCGATATCACCCATGACCATGACCTTGAGGCCTTGTTGTTGCAAAAGCACTTGGGCAGCAGCACGCATTGAAGTAGGATTCGCATTATAAGTGTCATCGATGAACAAATGGTTTTGATGTTGAATAAAATTCAAACGCCCTTTCGCACCCTGAGCCTGTTCCAAACCCTCTACGATATCATCTAGTTCGATACCAATTGCCAAAGCAAAGGCTGTAGCCGCCGTTGCATTTTGAACATTATGCTCACCAGCAAAAGGTAAATTAACTACACGCTGACCTTGTGGGGTATGTAAATTAAATCGAACAGATTGAGGCTTTAATTCGATCTCAGTCGCGTAAACATCACCACCTTGACCAAAGCTTAAATTTGAGTGTGCTTGAGCACTATTTCTAATGTTGGCAGTAAAATCATCAGCAGCAGGAACGATCGCTACTCCTTGAGGTAAAATGTGCGCATAGATCTCAGATTTAGCACGACAGATTCCTTCACGCCCTCCAAATTCACCTAAATGTGCAGTACCAATATTTAGGATTCCTGCGACATGAGGTTGAACCAAATTAGACGTATAATCAATCTCACCTTGGTGACTGGCACCTAATTCCATAACCGCGTATTGATGTTCTTTACGCAATTCAAGCAACATCATTGGAACGCCCAAATCGTTATTTAAATTACCACGTGTAATCAACGTCGGTGCCAAACGAGAGAGAATACTCCCGAGCATTTCCTTAGTTGTTGTCTTACCACTACTTCCAGTCAATGCGATCACTTTCAGATGTGCATTCTGTTTACGACGATAGGCTCCTAGATCACCCAAGGCTAAACGTGTATCTTTAACAACCAATTGCGCAATATCAACATCTATAGGACGTTCTACAATCGCAATTTGACAGCCTTGAGTCGCAACCTGAGCCACAAAATCATGAGCATCAAAACGCTCACCTTTCAGCGCAAGAAATACATCACCAACTTCTGCATGTCGTGAATCCGTCAAAATCCGCTTTATTGCACCTTGAGGAATATTGCCATGAAGCCATTCACCTTGAGTTGCTTCTTGTAATTGTTCTGGAGTCCAAGGCTCTAATGGAACTGTACTGGTTGTGGAGGTATGCATAATATTCCCTATTGCGCAGGATAAGCTGAATCTAAAACATGTGATTGTGCAGCGATTGCTGACTGTACTTCAACCACATCATCAAACCAATGTCTTACACCATCGATTTCTTGATAATTTTCATGTCCTTTACCCGCAATCACAACAATATCGCCTGCCTGTGCTTGCTTGACCACAAATTTAATTGCCTCACGGCGATCATGAATTTCATCTATTTGATGACCATCAAAATCAACACCATGCTTCATATCAGCAAAAATTTGTTCTGGATTCTCAGTTCGAGGATTATCTGAAGTCAGCACCACTGGATTGGCATGATCAAGGGCTGCCTGTGTCATCAGTGGGCGCTTTCCTCGATCTCTGTCTCCACCACAACCAAAAACAACCCAAAGTTGACCTGTGACGTGGCGTTTCAAAGTGGTCAACACTTGAATCAAAGCATCAGGTGTATGCGCATAATCCACCACAAATAAACGTTCATGGTCTTGGATCACCTGCATACGACCAGGTGCGCCTTTTAGTTCGGGTACAAATTTCACTAAGTCAGCAAGATCAAAACCTGCATACTCCGCAGCAATTAAGCTAGCTAAAAGATTTTCAACATTGAACTGACCCAGCAGTGGACTATTTACCGCATAACTTCCAACAGGGCTGATCAGCGTGAAACTTGCCCCACTCAGACGATACTGTAAATCAGCAATATGATAATCAGCAGAAGTTTGAGTTAAAGAATAAGTTAGAATTTTAGGTTGTGAAGGGTTGTTTTTTGCTGCTTTTAACATAATAGAAGCATATTGATCATCTAGATTAATCACGACCGCTTTTAAAGTAGCAAATTTAAATAGCAATGCTTTAGCTTCGGCATAAGCTTCTAAAGTGCCATGGTAATCCAAATGATCTCGACTCAAATTACTGTATACGGCAATTTCGATATCACAACCATTTAAACGACCTTGCTCTAAACCATGAGAACTCGCTTCAAGCGCAACAAATTTCGCACCTTGCTGCGCATAATCATGTAATGCAGTTTGCAACTGTAAGGCATCCAAGGTCGTATGTGTTGATGGTGTGAGATTAGGTAAAATCCCATTACCCGTCGTCCCCATAACAGCACACCCTAAACCTTGAGAACTAATTAACTCAGCCACCAAACGTGAAATTGTTGTTTTGCCATTTGTTCCCGTTACAGCAACGCCCCGTAATGCTTGTACAGGCTCACACGCTTGTAGATACTGCTTTTGCCATTCACCCATCAGATAACGTACTTGGGGACACACCCACTCATTCTTTAAGCCTAAAGCACTTTCGCTAATCACAGCCAACGCACCTGAATCTAGAGCTTTTTGGGCAAACTCAATGGTCTTTTCAGGCTGGCTATAGCTATTTAGTGCGATAAAGATCTGCCCAGAGGCGACCTTGCGGCTATCCAAACAAAAGCCATTGAATGGCTGTAAAACCCAAACCGCATCGATATTAACTGGGTGTATCTGCTGAAAAGTAATCGACATAATCTACCTACGGATTGGATTTTGAGGAGTATCAAGAGGTTTATCTAAAGGAACATTTAATAAGCGCAATGACTCTTGCATGATTCGAGCAAAAACAGGAGCAGCTACAAGACCACCATAATAGCGTCCCTGTGGATTCTCAACGACAATAATCATAGCAAGCCGAGGATCACTGACTGGTGCAACACCTGCAAACAAGGCACGATATTCATTATTGGAATAGCCTTTACGGTCTGCACGTAATTTATGTGCTGTACCTGTTTTACCACCAACACGATATCCTGGAATGTTGGCTTGTAATGCAGTACCACCTGGCATCGTCACCTGCTCTAACATCAACAAAACTTGATCTGCAATTTTAGGATCAAGCACCTGTTTTCCTTCAGGTGCTTTATCTAACTTACGCAGACTGAGTGGCATTTCAACCCCATGATTTGCCAACATTGCATAGCCTTGAGCTAACTGCAAAATAGTCGCATTCAATCCGTAACCATAAGCCATGGTTCCTAATTGAGAAGGATTTAATTTATCTCCAGAATAAAGTAAACCAGCACTCTCACCAGGGAATTTAACGTCAGAACGATGACCAAATCCAACACGACGGAAGAATGAAGGTAGAGCGTCTTTAGGCAGAGATAGCGCTAATTTTGCGGAACCAACGTTAGAAGATTTAACAATAATACCTGTCAGTGTTAAAGCACCATAATTATGGGTATCACGAATGGTATGCCAACCTAAACGCATGGTTCCTGGCGCAGTATTTACAATCGTATTTGGTGTGTATTTACCACTTTCTAATGCTGCGGCAACCGTAAAAGGTTTCATCGTTGAACCCGGTTCGAACATATCGATCGCACCACGGTTACGCATCGCATCTTTATTGGCTAAACCATTTTTATCATTCGGGTTATAAGACGGCCAACTGGTCATTGCCAAGATTTCACCCGTTTTTACATCTACAGCGATTGCCGTCGCAGAACGTGCATTATTGGCAACACCTGCTGCAGTCAATTCTCGATACATGATGTACTGTAGGCGAGAGTCGATGCTTAGTGTGATATTTTCACCTGACTCAACTTCTTTGATAACTTCTGAAACTTTTAAGCGATTACCTTTTTTATCACGGATGATTTTCTGCTCACCGTCCATTCCAGATAATTGCTTATTCAATTGCATCTCTAAGCCTTCAATCCCTTTACCTTCACTATTGGTTAAACCAATAATTTGCGCATTGGGTTGAGGTTGTGGATAGTAACGCTTATAACTTTTCTCAGCATAAACACCCTGAAAGTTACGTTTAACAATTAAATCAGCTTGTTGAGGCGGAATTTCTTTTTGTAGAACTAAATAGCGTGAACGAGGTCGATCATTCATCTGCTTTCTTAAATCTTTACGATCAATACCAACAGCGTCTGCTAATTCGTCTAAATTTAAGTTTTTATCAGGTAGCTGGCGTTTGAGTTTACGATTAGTTGGGTCTTTTTGGAGTTCAGCTGTAATTTCATCATAAAGATGCTTCGCCTCCCAATAATCACGTGGATCAATCACAATTTTCATGATGGGTGTGCTAATCGCCAAAGGCACACCATGACGATCACTAATTACACCTCGCATTGCCTCTAGGCGTTCAGTCCGCAAAATATTTGCATTGGCTTTATTTTGTAAAAAGTCTTTATTAACGACCTGCACATAAAATGCACGCGCAACCAAGACAACAAAGCACAGTAGCACCGTTCCCCAAAGCAGGTAAAAGCGCCACATATCCAAAGCTAAAGTTGGCTTTTCTGAGATAGACTGCTGTTTTTTACGTATTGGTTTACTTCGCTTATCTGCCATACAGCATGCCTTATTTATCTTGCTTTGTAGTCATAGGTAAAGAAATCACAACGGTTTGCGCAGCTGGAGGTGAAAACATACGCAATTGCGTTACTGCACGTGAACCAATCTGTGCAGTTGCACCAAAGGTTTGTTGCTCGATCAGCAAACGCCCCCATTCAGCATTTAAATCGTCTCTTTCACGCATATAAGCACTCAGGTCACGATAATCATGTCGATATTCGAACACCTGAAATACCACCATCATGGCGCTGATAAATACTGATGCAACTAACACCGCATAAACAACAACTTTTTTTAGACCTTTTTTGGTGTTCGATACAACTTCGTCATCATTTTTGTTGTTCATTGTTAGCCTTTCTTTTCTAAGCGCTCTGCCACGCGCAACCAAGCACTACGCGAACGAGGATTTGCTTTTACTTCTGCTTCACTCGCACGAATTCGAGAAACCTTCTTCAAACGACGGGTATCAATCTGAGCTTGAGGCATACCCCAGCCCGTATCCTCCGCTAAAGTAGATTCTTTTTGGATAAACTGCTTAATTAAGCGGTCTTCTAAAGAATGGAAGCTAATCACAGCCAACTGTCCTTTAGGTTTGAGTAATTCTACAGCTTGCGGCAAAAATATCTCAATATCTTCTAGTTCTTTGTTAATTGCGATACGGATTGCCTGAAAAGTCCGTGTTGCAGGATGCTTATGCTTCTCCCATTTAGGATGCGCAGTTTTCACCAATTCGGCTAATTGTGCAGTAGTTGTAAGCTCTCCTGCTTGTTTAATCGCTTTAGCAATACGGCGGCTATAACGCTCTTCACCATATTGATAAATAATATTCGCTAATTTTTCTTCTTCAATTTCTAGTAACCACTCGGCTGCTGTAGGACCCTTTGAATTATCCATACGCATATCCAATGGTCCATTTTGCATAAAACTGAAGCCACGCTCTGCTTGATCTAACTGAGGAGAAGAGACTCCAAGATCTGCCATAACGCCATCGACTTCAGTAATCCCAATATTCGCTAATTCAGATTGAAGATCAGCAAAACTGGCATGAATAATTTTAAAACGTGGATCTTCTTGTTCTAATTGCGCAGCAACTTCTAGCGCTTGAGGATCTTTATCAAATGCATAAACTCGTGCATTTTGATCTAATTTAGAAAGCAAAAGTTTAGTATGACCACCTCGACCGAACGTGGCATCAACATAAATGCCAGTATCGCGACCTGCCAATACGCCATCAACGGTTTCATGAAGTAAGACAGAAATATGCGACATAAGAAATGAATCAACAGCTAAAAATGTAACTGCACATTATCACCTTGTTTTATGCTAGTACCAAACGACTTTTTGTAGAGAATTCTTAACTTTCCATAGATAAAACCGTTTTCTTGTCATTTTTCATCCAATAAAAAAGCAAATACACGACATATTTGCTTTTCACGACTAACTAGAGAGCTGATATAACTTTATTGAGCTAAGGTTTCTCAGCATAAATCTGATCAAAAATCGCCCCATTCACAAAATGAGTTTTTTGCGCCTTTGCCCAACCTCCAAACACATCCTGAATATTAAATAATTTGATCTTTGGAAACTGTTTTGCATATTTCGTAGCGACCTGTGGATTTCTCGGGCGGAAATAATGTTTTGCAGCTAACTCTTGTCCTAGGGGTGAATAAAGGAAATTGAGATATCCACGCGCCAAATTACGATTACCATCCTTTTCCACCGTTTTATCAACGATCGCAACTGAAGGTTCCGCCAAGATCGAAATAGATGGATAAACAATTTCGAATTTGTCTTTGCCTAACCCTTGTGTCGCTAAAAGTGCTTCATTTTCCCATGATAACAATACATCTCCAATTCCACGCTCTGCGAAGGTTGTTAATGAGCCTCGAGCACCAGAGTCTAAAACTTTGACATTTTGATAAAGTTTTTTTACCAACTCACGAGCTTTGGCATCATTTCCATTTGGCTGTTTTAAAGCATATCCCCAAGCAGATAAATAAATCCAACGTGAAGCACCACCAGTTTTAGGATTTGGAGTGATGATTTCGACTCCTTCTCGGGTCAAATCATTCCAATCACGAATATTTTTGGGATTACCCTTTCGGACTAAAAAAACAACAGTTGAGGTATAAGGTGCAGAATTATTTTTAAACTGTTTCTGCCAATCTTTACGAATTAATCCTGCATTCGCAATCTCATCGATATCATTAGCTAATGCCAAAGTTACAACATCGGCCTGTAAGCCATCAATCACAGAGCGTGCTTGCTTGCCCGATCCACCATGTGATTGCTTAAATTCGACTTCCTGCCCTGTTTTACTTTTCCAGTATTTGCCAAAAGCTTGATTATATTCTTGATAAAATTCACGTGTTGGATCATAAGACACATTCAAGAAAGAAGTTGCTGCATGGGCACTCCCCCATAATCCAAATATAAATGCAACTGATGTGAATACACGCTTCATATTTATAACAACCTTATTTTTACTATTTATAGCACTATATTTTAATAAATATATTTTACAATCAATCAGTTATAATGTTTTCTTCTTTATTATTCAGTTTTTAATCTAAATCATTTTGATCCATACATCTAGATGAGGAATCGTATTAGCTTATTTAAAATTGAACGTTCTTCACGTTTTCTACATATTTGCTTGCTAAATTTGACTTGCAAACAAACTAGCCACAAGGCTATAAATATTGAGTAGAAATTTACTGGAAGCTTATCTTTTTTGTGAAAAGTGTGACGTAGTTCTACTTTTTTATTAAGATTTATGTTTGAATCGTATCATTAAAGCAATAGTATAGTTGTTTAGTTAGTCTTGTAGACTCGGAAGTAATAAGGGAATGTTAGCAATGCGAGCATTAAAATTGAAAAAAATGATATGCTTAAGCCTATTTTTAGCTTGTTCAGTACAAATGGGACACACTGCTGCTATCAAAGAAAGCAACAACATAAAAACTGTAGACAAATCTTCTTCTTTAATTGTCAAAGCACTAGATCAGCAAAAACGTAATACATCGATGATCCCGTCGAGCAATGATGAACTTAAAATGTTGAATACGATTCGTACAACACCAACGCAAAACTTCTTTGCTACACAGCACGAACGTTTTTCACGCTTTGTCCAAACCATTTTCCAACCGCATAATTCTTAATTCTTTAAATATGTAACCCCTAACATGTTTAAATGCGCCTAGTCATTCCGTGACTAGGCTTTTTCGTTATAATAGTTTCAATTCTAATTTTAAATTCGATCACTTATGAAAGTCCGTACTCGTATTGCTCCCTCTCCTACTGGTTTCCCTCATGTAGGAACTGCATATATCGCTCTCTTTAACCTATGCTTTGCGAAACAGCATGGCGGTGAGTTTATTTTACGCATCGAAGATACGGATCAACTTCGTTCAACCCCAGAATCTGAAAAAATGATTTTAGATTCTTTACGTTGGCTTGGACTTAACTGGTCAGAAGGTCCTGATGTTGGTGGACCACATGCACCGTATCGCCAATCAGAACGTATGGGTATCTACAAACAATACGCACTTGAATTAGTGGAAAAAGGTCATGCTTTTTACTGTTTTGCGACAGCAGAAGAACTCGACCAAATGCGTGCTGAACAACAAGCACGTGGTGAAACACCTAAATATGATGGACGTGGCTTAAAATTAACTCAAGAAGAAGTACAACGTCGTCTTGCAGCTGGTGAACCTCATGTCATTCGCATGAAAGTTCCAGAAGAGGGTGTCTGTAAAATCAATGACCTATTACGTGGTGAAGTTGAAATTCCTTGGGCACAAGTAGACATGCAAGTGCTATTGAAAACTGATGGCTTACCAACCTACCACCTTGCAAATGTTGTTGATGACCATTTAATGGAAATCACTCACGTTTTACGTGGTGAGGAATGGCTACCATCTGCACCTAAGCACCAATTGCTTTACCAATACTTTGGTTGGGACATGCCAACGCTTTGTCACATGCCTTTACTTCGTAATCCAGACAAGTCAAAGCTCTCTAAACGTAAAAATCCAACATCTATCAACTACTATCGTGACATTGGTGTATTGCCAGAGGCGTTGCTCAACTATTTAGGGCGCATGGGTTGGTCTATGCCTGACGAACGCGAAGTCTTTACACTACAAGACATGATTGAAAACTTTGATGTGCAGCGTGTTTCACTTGGCGGACCAATTTTTGATGTAGAAAAACTCAATTGGCTTAATGGTCAATGGATCAAATCATTAACACCAGGACAACTCCTCGATCGTTTGTTGACATGGAAGTCTGATCGCCAAACACTTGAAGATATTGCAGCGGCGATTCAACCACGTATTAATCTTTTGTCTGAAGCTGTTAATTGGGCAGGTTTCTATTTTAACCATATGCCTCAAATCAACAAAGAGCAGTTTGAAAGCAAGAAATTGACAGAAGAACAAGTTCGTCAAAGCCTGCAATTTGCGATTTGGCGCTTAGAAAGCCAGTTCACATGGAACAATGAAACTGTCAGTCAAATTTTGATGGATTTGGCAAATCAAATGGAAATCAAACTACGTGATTTCATGCCTGCTTTCTTTATCGCAATAGCAGGCTCAACAAGTTCTACGCCTGTAATGCAAGCAATGGTGACTTTGGGTCCAGATTTAACTTTTGCTCGACTACGCCATGCTCTAGAGATCGTAGGTGCGCCTAGCAAGAAAGAACTGAAAGTGTGGGAAAAGTTAAATGAATCACTAAAATTGCCGAAAAATGATGCAAATAGTGAGACTTAAGTCCGTTTAATCATTGACGTGTGAGCGTAATCCACCTAATATTGCGCTCACACAAACTGGGGTCATAGCTCAGTTGGTAGAGCGCTACAATGGCATTGTAGAGGTCAGCAGTTCGATCCTGCTTGGCTCCACCAAACATTTTGTGTTGCCTCATCTGTCCCTATCGTCTAGAGGCCTAGGACATCGCCCTTTCACGGCGGTAACCGGGGTTCGAATCCCCGTAGGGACGCCAAATTCTTTTATCTAATAATTATATTTTTCTCTCAATCTTTCTCTTATTCAGATTGCACATTTCATAATTTTCCATAAAATAGCCGCTTCTCTATGCGTGGACAAATTGTCGTATGCAATCTTCCAACTCAAATTCGAATTCAGAATCAAAAACATTAAAACGTTCGATGAGCACGCGCCATTTAGTCATGCTATCTCTTGGCGGTGCAATTGGTACGGGCTTGTTTTTGGGTTCTGGTGAAGTAATCGCCCAAACTGGACCAATAGGTGCAATTATCGCCTACGTTTTGGGTGGATTGATCGCCTATATGGTGATGTTGTGCTTAGGTGAACTTGCAGTACATATGCCTGTCGCAGGATCATTTGGCGCATACGCTCAAAAATATATTGGTCCAGGCACAGGTTATATGATCTCATGGGTCTACTGGCTGACATGGACAGCAACATTAGGCACAGAATTTACTGCCGCAGCACTACTAATGCAAGAATGGTTTCCTCATATTTCTATGTGGATATGGACGATTATCTTTGCCGTAACTATTTTTGGACTCAACATGAGTTCAACACGCATTTTTGCTGAATCAGAATTTTGGCTGGCTTTAGTAAAAGTTGTTACAGTAATTGCCTTTATTCTTCTTGGTCTGCTGGCAATTTTTGGTTTAATCCCATTTAAAGGTTCTGAATCAGCACCTTTATTTCACAACTTAACTGCTCACGGTTGGTTCCCAGAAGGTCTTTTACCAATTTTCACCACGATGTTAATTGTGAATTTTGCCTTTTCAGGTACAGAACTGATCGGTGTCGCTGCTGGTGAAACAAAAGATCCTGCGGTGAATGTACCTAAAGCTATTAATGCGGCAATTTGGCGTCTGCTAATTTTCTTTGTTGGTACAATTATTGTAATCAGCGCATTATTACCATTCCAAATTGCAGGATTGGGTGGTGAAGGTGTCAGTAGCAGTCCTTTTGTTACCGTATTCAACTATATTGGCATTCCTTACGCAGATGACATTATTCGATTTGTCATTATCACTGCCCTTCTTTCTGCAGCAAACTCAGGTTTGTATGCAGCCTCTCGTATGATGTGGTCTTTGTCTGATCAACGTCAATTACCGAGAGTTTTTTCTAAACTGTCTAAAAGTGGCACGCCAATTATTGCACTTATCGTGACGATGTTTGGTGCTCTACCAGGATTATTATCTGAACATTTTGCACCTGAAACGATCTTTAAAAATCTACTTGGAATCGCTGCATTTACGATGGTGATCGTGTGGATGAGTATCTGCTGGAGTCAATTTAATTTTAGACGCCAATGGTATAAAGCTGGATACACAGCAAAAGATTTAAAATTTGCTGCTCCTCTTTATCCTATCGTTCCTATTTTAGGTTTTGTGTTCTGTTTCATTACTGGTTTAAGTATGGCAGCAGATCCTGAAATGCAGGCGGGCTTTATTGGTTGTTTATTATTCATTGCGGCATGTTACTTAAGTCACTACGTCTTTTATCGTGATCAAAAATAAGACGACAAACAAAAATGCAGCTTAAATAAGCTGCATTTTTTATTTAGGTATAAAAATCATCATCTAAATCGCATTTTATCTCTTAAATCCTTATTTTTGATTATTTATTCCACAATGCGCTTTATTTTTAAACATTCATTTATTTTTTTTAATTTTTCTTTAGAAAAGTGTTTGACACCCCACCTAATTCACCCTAATATACGCCCACCTCTGAAACGTCCCTATCGTCTAGAGGCCTAGGACATCGCCCTTTCACGGCGGTAACCGGGGTTCGAATCCCCGTAGGGACGCCAATATTTATTATTGTTTTCAGATGTATGCCTCATATAAGTCCCTATCGTCTAGAGGCCTAGGACATCGCCCTTTCACGGCGGTAACCGGGGTTCGAATCCCCGTAGGGACGCCAAATTCTAAAAAGCCACTGCATCGACAGTGGCTTTTTTATTATTCGCTTCCAATCCCAACTTGTACTTCTAAACGACCTGATTGTACACGCAAGCCTCGAATCTCGAATTGATCTACTAATTGCTGAACCAACTCTCGACTTTCTTGCAAAATGTTTAATCCCGGCAAAATACTAAAGTCAGTCAAACTCAATAATTTATCGACCATCCATGAACGGTTATTAATGAAATCAATAAATCCAGCTTCTTCAAGGTCGATATACCACAAGCGATGTCCCTCTTTTTGAATACCAGGTATATCGCGAACCAAATGATTAATCAGAAATGGAATCGGTAGGGAGTTAATCAGCTCAAAACTCACGTTGCCGACACGACGTGTTGCCCAATTCGTTAAAGTTCCACCATGACGAACTTGCAAATCAAGATGCTCATCGACCTGACGCAAGCGTAAATATTTTTCTTGTCCTATCCGACACTCTAAAACATTGAATTCAAGCGACAGACGATACAAAAAACGACGATAGTGCCCATCCAATTCGATATGAAAACGATCATTACCGCATTCGATTTTGATATCGTCGATTTCGGTACGGTCAATGCGTTTACGAATTTGATTATTGAGCAACATTTCAGGTAAATAAAGCGTTAAGCTACTTTTGCCTAAAGATGCTCTAGCCATGGCCAATGCAACCTGACGAGCAGCTTCACTGGTTTCCGAAACCATGTCTCGCACAGTATTGCGTACACCTTCCACACCACGTTTCGTATGATGTGTAACATGATCCAATGCATCTAATGCCGCATCCGCCACAACTGCGATATTTCGCGAGGTATCACTAGCAAATTCAACTGCATCTTGTGCATGTTGTAATGTCTTATTGATTAGCCGACGTGATAAAGATGGTTTCGCATTCACTTCATTGTCTGCAGGCATAATATCAAACATCGCCTTTTTATCATCTTGTCGATTCAAGATGCTCTCCCTCTTCCCTTTTTTACTGGCTCAATACGAATGAGCTGCGATCTGCTTTCTGAACTTATTAGACGTTTTTAAGTAGATTAGCATGCTATCTAGAGCAATTTGCGTATTTTTGTTGCACAGAAATAAATAATCCTGATCAACATTTAGCCCTAGATGGCGTCTAAATTCTACTCCTCATCTTTATGAACGATATTCAATTCATCCTGATCGATCTGCTGTTTCTGCTGCTCCAATAAAGCCTTATATTGTGCAAGCTCCTGTTGTATCGTGGCTATTTTGCTTGGAATGTCGTTATCGCTAAATGATCGACTTTCTCTTAAAGCAACCCATGCCGCTTGTATGTTTTCAAAATCATTTGTTTTCTCAAGCTTTGCTTGCATCCATTCCATCAATCTTTGTGCTCGACTCTGTCGCTCAAATTGGTAAGCAAACAGCGCACTCCACAAAGCTTGCTCAATCGGTTGTTTCAACAATGTTTGTTGTATTTGCTCAAAGAGCTTCAATTGCTGATCACAATATACCGTGAGGATATGCTCATAAAACCAATGTGCAAATTGAGCCATCTCATCTACAATTTTCTCACGTTGCACAAACAGCTGCTCTCGATCAGGATGTTGCTTATTCAAACGGAACTCACCGAAATATGCATTGGTCCCTTGATCTAAAATAAGTTGAATATCTGCTAAATCAAGCAGCTCTCCTAGACGACGTGTTGAAGAAGCCAATTGTTCGAGCAGCTGTAGTCGAGAAAAAGGATCAGATAATGTCTCGATTGATGCAGGATCAGCTTCCATTTCTAACCAAAATTTAGTCAATAATCCTGCATCATGATTTAAATAGTGCTGAAACTGCTCTTCTCCAATCCATCGTCTAAAGGATTGTTGCAGCGTAGCAGTCCGCTCTAAACTCGTTATAATTTGATCTGTACTGAGCAGTTGGGGTGCACTGGCTATCACATCTTTACTCAAAGGAATATTTAAGTCTTTTGCTCCAAAAATTCCTCCTAAAGTTTTACCTAGTGAGTTTAAACCACGCCCAACATCTGCAAATACATTGGTTTCTGCACTTCGTGATTCCAAGATCGCAGATGGTAGTAACCTCGAAATTGATTGGTCTAATATTTTGTTATAGCTCTTTTGATCTATTGGCTTTTCAAACCGACACAATAAATCAATCGCATGCTCAACATCGCTAATACCTTTTTTGTACTCAGACTGGTTTCGATGAATGAGACACTCGATGTAACTATAAAAGGCAACTTCATTACGTTGTGTTGATTGTTGTGCTGCCCATTCATACAATTCGATCGCCTTTGAATATTCGGCGGCTCCAGCATATGATTTAGCTAATGCTGTAGCGTGCTGAACTGTAGGATATTGCTGGTAAAAATATCTCAATAAATCCAATTTTGGCTGTTGATCCAAACATTGATCCAATTGCCTTAAATAATGATTAATTTGTTGCTGATTAGGTTCAGTCACTAAAAAATTAAGCTGATACTCTAGACATTGTTCATACCAAGCATGTTTTCGGGCATGAAACTCATAGGCAGGGATAAATTCGTTCTCGATCAACTGAATGAGTTGACGTGTATACAGGACATCTTCCTCAGTCTCTGAATGAAACTTCCATTGCTTGGGCAAAGACATCTTAAATAAGCGCAGCAAAAAGTTAGCACTCAGGTCTGGACTCTCCATACTCACCAACATCAATTTATCATGAGTGGAAAGATGCTCTTTACCTTTTTGAATGCGTGATAAACGTAATTTTAGAATTTTAGTCGATAACATACGTATTCTTCGAATAACTATTCGGTAACTCTTCAACTCAAATTAGCATGGCTGAATACTGCTTAGCGAATAGCTTTAGACGAAGTGCAAAATATATCAATCTAATTACCCAAACTGTTCTAGAATTGGCATACCTACAACTGAATCAGTAAATAAAACAATTTCATAGCCACAACATTTTAGCTTTTTCACAATTTTCGCTAAAATAAGCAAAACCCTATAGGATAAATCTATGCAATACCGTTGCCCTAAATGTCAAAGCGTGAAAATTATGCCTGTCAGTCAGGGTGCAAATAGCCCTCGTCCCAATGTACCTAAAAGCTTAGTATTATTAGTTCCAGCGATCTTTATTTTACTGATCCTTGTCTTAATTAGTATTGGGATGTGGATTTTTGGAAACGGTGCAGGACAAGGCTTACAAATTGCGACAGTTGCTGTATTTGCTGTGTGTGTAATTGCAGGTGTTCTATTTTGGCGTGATCTTCCAGATTTTAAAATTTCAATGCAAGCCTTTATGCAAGCGCAAAAGCATTGGAAATGTCGTGATTGTAACCACGAATGGCAGAATTAATTTAAAAAATAGAAAAGTTCACATCAGCTCAATGCTGATGTGAATGTTCTTGTTCGGCATGTTGATGCGTATGCTGGCAGTTCATTTCAGCATCATCTTCAATTTGTAATGTCACCTCAGCTATACCATGTTCATGTGCCAACATTTCGGTCGCAGCTTGATGTAATTGCTTACGATCAGCATTTGGTGCAAATAAATGTACGGTCAGATGAATATTCTTTGAGGTAATCGCCCAAACCTTAAGTTGATGAATACTCTCAACACCCTGTAACGCCAATAAGTCGTTACGCAGTTTTTCAATATCCACTTCTTCAGGTACACCTTCAAGGAGAATATTGATACTTTGACGAAGCAAAATCCAAGTTCTTGGTAACACCCAAAACCCAATTGCAACGGCAATAATCGTATCAACCCAATACCAATTGGTGTAGTAAATAATGACCGCACCAATCATCACACCAACTGAGCCAAGCGCATCACTTAACACTTCCAAATAAGCGCCTTTCATATTCAAACTTTCGGTTGCACTCGACATCAAAATCTTCATGGAAATAAGATTAATGACAAGACCCAAAGACGCAACGATAAGCATGCCTACACTCTGAATCTCAGGAGGTTGTGTAAATCGTTGATAAGCTTCGTAAAGGATATAGATTGCAACAAAAAATAGCATGGAAGCATTAAATAACGCCGCCAAGATTTCAAAACGCTGATAACCAAATGTGCGTTTATTATCTGCTGGACGTTTAGCGATTTTAATCGCAGCCAAAGCAATCGCGAGTGCTGCCGCATCAGTAAACATATGCGCTGCATCGGACAGCAATGCCAAACTTTGTGTAATTAAACCCGCAATAACTTCGACGATTAAAAATGTTGTTGTCAGCACCAACGCAATCGTCAATTTTTTTGCGTTGCCTTCAGTAACTACAGCATGACTATGATCATGCCCTTGATGTCCACTCATGTTGGACTCCTTATCATTATCGGCGTAAAACCCATAGGGGTTTTACAAGTCAGCCAAAGTTGAAATGCTTTGGCTGGTTTAGTTTCTTCTTAATAAAATGCTTTACTAAGAAGATAACATAAATAGATTAAATGGTGCTTTCCTGACTTTTGCTGGATTTCATCTCATTCATCCAACGATAAACGATTGGTAAAATGAGCAAGGTCAGTAAAGTTGATGAAATAATCCCACCAATCACCACAGTTGCTAAAGGACGTTGCACCTCTGCACCAGTACCAGTCGCAATTGCCATTGGAATAAAGCCAAGCGAAGCAACAAAAGCCGTCATTAATACAGGACGTAATCTTAAGATTGCTCCCTGCCATGTAGCTTTATGCACATCAAACTGCTCACGAAGTTCTTTAATAAAACTCAGCATCACAAGACCATTCAATACAGCGACACCTGACAGTGCGATGAATCCCACACCTGCCGACATTGACAGTGGAATATCTCGAAGCCAAAGTGCAACCAAACCACCAGACAATGCGAATGGCACGCCGCTAAAGACCAATAAACTTTCTTTAAAGTTATGGAACACAGCCATCAATAAAACAAAGATGGTAATTAACGCGAGTGGAATCACGATCTGCATACGTGCTGCAGCAGAAGCCAAATTCTCAAACTGCCCACCATATTCCAACCAATATCCCGCAGGCAAAGGTTGTTGTTTAAGGGTTGCTTGTAACTCTTGGACAAATGAACCCAAATCACGCCCTTCTACATTGGCAGTCACAATGACACGACGTTTACCATTTTCACGTCCGACCTGATTCATACCTGAAATGGTTTCCACCTTGGCAATATCTTGCAACTGAATCAAACCACCATTAGGCAATTGGATTGGTAGTTGAGCAAGGCTTTGTGCTGTACGTTGACTATCAGGTAAACGGATTTCAAAATCAAAACGGCGGTCACCTTGTAAAATCTGACCGACATTCTGACCACCAACACTCGCTGCAACAACATCTTGAATCGATTTCACAGATAAGCCATATTGCGCTGCAAGTGCATGATCGATATCCACATTCAATACAGGTAAACCACTGGTTTGTTCAACTTTGACCGCTGTTGCACCTGAGATCTTTTGTACTTTCTGAGCAATTGCTTGTGCTTGTGTATTGAGTACCTCCATATCATCGCCAAAAACTTTGATACCAACATCACTACGTACACCCGAAATCAACTCATTAAAACGAAGCTCAATCGGTTGTGAAAACTCACTATTGTTACCTGGAATATTTTCCAGAAATGCCTGCATCCGTGTTCGTAATTCATCAATGGTTTCTTTTGGATCTTCCCATTGATCACGTGGTTTTAATAAAATCACCGCATCGGAAATATTGGGTGGCATTACATCCGTTGCAACTTCAGCCGTACCTGTTCGAGCAAAAACAGCTTTAACTTCTGAGAAATTCTTTAAGATTAGTTTTTCAGTATTTTCCTGCATTCTTAAAGATTGTTCCAAACCTGTGCTTGGAGAGCGCATTTGCTGTAAAGCAAAATCCCCTTCACTCAATTGTGGCGCAAACTCACTACCAATTTGCGTGGTCAATACACCAGTCAAAACTAAAATACTCACCGCTAAAGTCACTACCACCATCTTAAATTGATATGCCCAATCTAGGATTTGTTGATATTTTCTTTTCAGCGCTTGCATCCAACGAGATTCTTTTTCTTTCACCTCACCTGTAATAAATAACGCCACAGCCGCTGGAACAAAAGTCACCGATAAGATCATGGCGCCAAGCAATGCCATCACCACGGTCATCGCCATTGGATGGAACATTTTTGCTTCTACACCTGTTAATGCAAAAATCGGCAAGTACACAACAATAATAATCGCCTGTCCAAACAGTAACGGCTTACGTGCTTGTTTGGCTGCAAGGAATACTTCTTTAAAGCGCTCACGACGTGTTAATAATCGACCTGCATGATGTTGTGCTTCTGCGAGCCGTCGAATACAGTTTTCGACAATCACCACTGCACCATCAACAATAATCCCGAAGTCCAATGCGCCTAGACTCATCAAATTGGCACTAATATTTTGCTCAGCCATTCCTGTTAAGGTAAACAACATCGAAAGCGGAATGACACAGGCCGTAATTAAAGCCGCACGGAAATTACCTAAGAAAACAAAGAGAATCACGATGACGAGGATCGCACCTTCAACTAAGTTCTTTTGAACAGTTTTAATGGCTTTATTGACTAAACTGGTACGATCATAAACCGTTTCAATTTCAACCCCTTTTGGCAAAGTCGGCTGAATTTCTTGGATTTTTGCATCTACCGCTTGGGCAACGGTACGACTGTTTTCGCCCATCATCATCATGGCGATACCTAATACCGTTTCTTCGCCATTATAGGTTGCAGCACCCGTACGTAAATCATGCCCAATCGCAACCGTTGCAATATCGGCTACACGTATGGGTAAACCATTTTTGACACTTACGGTAATATTTTGGATATCTTCAACAGTGCTCAACATGCCTGGAACACGGACAGTAAGCTGCTGACCATTTTCCTCAATAAATCCCGCACCACGGTTTTCATTATTTTCCTGTAGAGCTGTTTGAAACTCTGTCAGTGAAATTTGAAGCTGCTGCAAACGTTTTAAATCAGGAGAAACGATATAGGTTTTGTTATAACCGCCAATACTATTGATTTCAGCAACACCTTTCACTCGCTGCAATTGCGGACGCACAATCCAGTCTTGGATCTCGCGCAAATCCATAGCAGTATATGGCGTACCATCTTCTTTTTTGGCATCAGGTTTAGCTTTAATCACCCACTGGTAAATTTCGCCCAAGCCCGTAGAAACAGGTGACATGAGTGGATCAACTGCATCTGGCAACTGCCCATCGGCTTCTTGCAAACGTTGATTAATTAACTGTCTCGCCCAGTAAATATCAGTGCCATCTTTGAAAATAATAGTGACTTGCGATAAACCATAACGTGAAATCGAACGGGTTTGCTCTAAGTTTGGAATCCCTGCCATGGCAGTTTCAATCGGATAAGTAATCCGCTGTTCGACTTCCAGAGCTGTATAGCCATTGGCTTGGGTATTAATTTGCACTTGGGTATTGGTGATATCAGGCACTGCATCTATCGGCAGTTTTTGATAACTCCATACCCCAACCGCAATCCACGTCATTACAAACAACATGACCCAAATCGCATTACGGATCGCAAATTGAATAATGCGATCAAATAAACCCTCTGGCTTCGGCAATTGAGAGGAATTAGTGTCCATGTGCAGCCTCTCCTTTCTCAAGCTCTGATTTCAGCAAGAAGCTACCTTCAGCGACATAAGATTGACCTGCCGTTAAACCTTGGGTGATTTCAACCCATTGTCCATCTTGGGTACGCTGTCCAACTTGCACAGGTACTGCAACAAAATCAAAGCCTTTGTTTTGATTTGCTTTTGCAACAAAAACGGTATCTTTACCTTCAACCTGTTGAATCGCCTGTGCACTGACGCGGATGGCTGACTGTTTTGAGCCTGCTTGTAGCTCTACGTTCACCATCAAATTTGGACGTAATTCGGCTGCATTTGACAAAACTTTTGCACGCACTTGTAAACGCCCTGTTTGTGCATCGGCTTCAGTCGTAAGACTTTGAACTTGTGCGTTAAATTGATTGCCCGTTTGCAAAGATTTGAAGCGAATTTGTTGATTTGGCTGAACATTAACGTTCGCCACTGTTGGCATAACAAATTCCAACCAAAGTTGATCGAGTTGAACAATAGTGAACAACTGATCTGCAAGTTGGACATTTTCCCCAATCACAATATCTTTATTACTGATCACACCATTAATCGGTGCTGTCAAAGTGTAACGACCACTAGAATTCGAACCTGCACCAAAAGCTGTTAAACGTGAGCGAGCGGCTTGCACCTGAATTTGCGCTTGGCGATAGGCATTATAAGCACGCTGATAATCTTGTTTTGCAGAAATTCCCTGCGACCACAAACTGCGTTCACGTTCATAATCTTGTTTTGCCAAATCCAAATTTGTTTGCGCAATTTGTAAATTGGCTTGTTGATCGACTAAATCGGGTACCAACAAATTTGCTAGAGCTTGACCAAGTTTGACTTGCTGGCCCAATTCAACATACACAGACTCCACTCGCCCTGCAAAACTCGGCGAAACGTGTGCTTGTCGATCCGTATTGACCATTATTTTTGCTGGAAAGGTCTGAACTTGATTGACTGCACCCAAAGCAACTTGAGCAAGTTTAACGTTTTGCTGTTGCATTTGCTCATTGGTCAGAGTGAGTTTTTCCTCGTCTTCCGCCTGCTCTTTTTCACCTTCAGCACCTTCTTTTTCATTTTCTTGATGGGCATGCTCTTGCTCTGCATTCTCTGTGGTTTCAGCTTTTGAACCCCATAACACAGCTCCAGCAAGTATTCCTGTGACAACAATAATGATGCTAATCCAAACCCATTGAGAACGTGTTTTTAATGTGTTGCCCATGTTTATTCTCCTAATTGGTTTGGAAATGAATTACTTTGTTGCCAAACACGTTGATTCAATTGCATCAGTGCATCTTTGGCTGTGATTTGCTCGACAGGAAGACCCATACGCGCACTTTGAACTTCTACACTCAACTGCCATGCTTGTTTAAGGAGTTGTACTTTACGCAAGCGAACATCTTGTAATTGGGTGGTCGCTTGCTGCACGTCAGTCACAGCAAATTTACCAAGACGAAAACCTTCTAAGGTTTTTTGCTGAACTTGGGTTGCCAAGGGCACCTGCTGATCATTCAGTTGTTTAAATTGCATGTGTAAGCCACGTAATTCTGCAAGACGAACATCGATATCCATCTGATTTTGTTGACGGTAGAAACGCTGTTGCTGTTGAATCAGTGTTTGTTTGGCCTCTGCAATCTGAATAGCGTATTTTTGTGGATTAAAAATATTAAGAGGAATCTCAACGCCTAAACGAATTTGATTTTCAGTGTTTTGATCTGCTGATCGAGTCCGATTCACCCCTAAGGTCATAATCGGCTGAGGACGAGATTTTGCTTTGAGCTGCTCGATATTGGCTTGTTGACGTTGCGTTTCTAATTGCAAACTACGCTCAAACAAATTCTCAATGTTTTGTTCATCAGTCTTCACAGCTGTGGCTCTTGCCCAAAGCTCATTGACAGTTGGTGCAATCATAAATTGATTCGCATCACTGCCCCAGAAACTGGCTAATTGTTTCTGTGCGACTTGCAGCTGTAAATCAGCCTGCTGAAAAATACGCTGATTCTCTAAATGAGCCATACGCACACGTTCGACATCAACTTGAGCAATACTACCTGCCTGATAGCGTTTTAAAGTGGCATCTAAATTTTGCTGACTCACTTGCAACTGTTCTGCGATCAATGACTTTTCTAATTGGAATAACGCCACTTGCGACCATGCGTATTGCACAATCAAATCAAGCTCTGCATTGTAACGTTGCTGTTCTAAATCAACTTGAGTTGCCGAAAGTTGAGCGACTTTCTGTGCTGCGCGACGCTGACCAAAAAGATCCAAAGGTTGTGAAACACCAATTGCGAGCTCTTGATCTTTATTACTTTGTAAGCCTGTTTGTTCCACTGAAATACTTGGATTGGCCCATAAAGCACTTTGTTTGAGCTGTGCACTCGCCATCTGTTGTTGTGTTTGCCAACTCGACTGATTCGCTTGATAGCTACGAATCTGTTCAAGGATCTGATCAAAACTAGCATTTCTTTGCATAGCACGATTGGGTGACTGATTGGCATCCAACAATGACTCTGCTTGCACAGATTGATTAGAAATCACCATTGCCAGTGTTAGCAAAAGTACTGAACATTTTGATGAAAACGCATAAGCAGTTGGTTTTAGTGCATACGACCTATGCGTATTACTACGCTGATTAAAACTGGAAGACATAATGAAGCCCCGCAAATAAAGGAAAATTGCGGTGGGCTATTTTTCGGCTACCCCACCTATAGCGGGGTAAAAAGCGGCGGTGGGTTTAATCTAGATAAATGCGGGGATTGGTAGGAATTCGACCAAATATAATTCTGCTTAAATTCTTTGACTCTAAGCAAAGGTTCATCAAGTTGCTGCTGTGCTTCAATCATCACAACATGAAAACAATGATCATGGTGATCCTGTAAATTCAAAGACATCGGTAAATCAGAGGCTTCCTGATCGGAAACCACTGAATAATGAGTCGATGCAATAGAACTTTCTGGAACATGATGACCAAAGTGCGTAACCACGCTGCTATTTGTCGTATTGATATTTTCATGTCCACAATACGCAGCCGCCACGTTCCAAAGACTTTGAAACATGAACAAACTGAGCAAGACGGTAATAAAAATACTAGAACGCTGCAAAGGTTACTCTTTTAGATAAAAATTGCACAGATGAACTATAGCAAGTAAGGTCAGTGTAATAAAATTACATTTCGGTCAGTTTAAATAAAAACCAACATTGCTGACCTTTAATTACTAAATTCATGTTCAATCTTATTTTTGTTGAGCACTTAACTGCTCACCATGATTGACTTGCTTGGTTTTCGTTTCCTTTTGCGCTTGTAAATTCTTTTCCAAGAACATCAAGCCGCCATCAGCGTGCGCTGTGCCAGCAAAAAGACAGAAAACTAAGGCACATAACTTTAGATTAACTTTAGATAACATAATTCAGACCCTATTCAAAAAATTCATCAATTATTGGAAAAACGCCAATAACCAAATCAGATAAACAGCCTTAGTTTGAGTAAGCTCTGAAGCTTAGATAACTCTTACCAAGACCAAAATAAAACTAAAAAACAGTTGCTTAAAACCACCTAAAAATAGATGGGATCACACCTAAAAGCCGAAGCTTTTCAAATAATTGAACCAGTGCTGCAATCCAAAAAAACCAGACTACCTGCACCAAGAAAATCCGAAAATGTTTAGGCGAAATCTGATAGCATTCAGGTTCTGTATACTTTTTAAAACTCGGAATAAACCGAGGAATGCGATCCATATACGCTAAATACTTCATCCCATATTTCTTGCTCAAAAATTTTTCTTCTTGGCTAATCACATAGTGGTAATAAATCAGAAAATAAACAGTGAATATCAATGGGAATAAAAATGTTTCAGTTAAAAACATGATCCCCACACCACCTAAATAACTAAATAGATATAATGGATTGCGACATAATGAATATGGACCCTCCATTACCAATTTATTATTTTTATACCCTGAAATATAAATGCTGCACCAAATCCTCCCCATTGCTCCAACACCTACAAATAACCACCCCATCAACCATAAAAAATACCCGATTAATGAAGCATGAAAATGCCATTTGCTTAAACTTAATGCAACTATTATTAGAAGGAAAAAACCGATAAATCTTGAACTTAGCGTTCTAATTTTAGATGAAAGTAAATAACTCATGAATAAATACCTCCAAAAATCAAATATTTTAATTTTTTGAAAAATATATTATTCACTTGATATTTGAATGCATTTAAAACAACAACCCTAATAGCATTATTAAATAAACCATTTGGTAAATACCTATCATATACAAAGTGATATTTACCATTGTAATAATCAACTAGAAACAACGAATAAACTAAATTCAATGAAGGTTTCTTTAATATAAAGAAAATCCCACCCATATATTTAGAGTATTTTTTACATAAATAATTAAGCATAATATAACCCTTTGAAATAGACCTATTTCTGGTGGGTTATTTTTCGGCTACCCCACCTATAGCAGGGTAAAGACAGGAGGTGGGTCTGAAATAAACAAATCAGGGGATTGATAGAAGTTCAGCCAAGTATATTTTTGTTTTAATTCATATATTTGAGATAAAATATACTCAACATCATTTTGTTGATTGAACACGGCAAGCTGAAAACACGAAGGTAAATGATTATGATGATTGACTGTCAAAACTGGATCAGAATCTTGTTCAGTAATTGCGAAAGCATCTTGATTCTTTGAAGATTTGTCAATGTCGTGATGACCAAAATGAGTTGTTATAGTAAGTGGTTCTATCGTCTGTTCATGAGCACAATACGCAGCCGCCACGTTCCAAATACTTTGGAATATGAATAAGCTAAGTAAGACGGTCATAAATATACTAGAATGGCGCACTTTTATATCAAATGTTCAAATAATATGTAGACTATATCAAGTAAGCTTGATGTAATAAAATTACATTGTAATAAAAAACCATTCGTCAAAATTTTAATTAATTTAGAATCAAACTGATGAAATAAATAAAATTACAACATTTTAGTAAAAAAGCTTTATAGTATAAAAAAGACACAAAAGTGGGAGGCCAATATGAATATCAAACAACTCAAACAATCGGCTCACTCTTTTATAGTAAACCTTATAGATCACCAAGATCTTCCTGATGCAAAGTCTGAGATAAGTAAAGCACATTACTTTGAGAGATTAGCAACACATGAACATCAAACGTTACAATCTCTAAAACAGTCCTCCAACGACCGAAATGCAGTTTGGTATTATTTGCGAGCAGCATTAAGAGGCGATGCAGAAGCAGCTTTTAAATTAGGTGAAAGTTATTTACATGGTGACTTGGGGTTAGACAAAGATTATAGGAAAGCGCAATATTGGCTGGATAGGGCTGTTTCATTAGGTCATCCTAAAGCGAGAGCCTATTTATATAATGCTTTTAGTGAAATAGCATTTTCATAAGTTGTAAAAAACCAGCCCTGAGGCTGGTTTTTTTATTAGCAGAAATTAACCGCTAATTTTTTTGTATTTGGTACGTTTTTGAGCCGCATCTTCACCTAAACGTGACTGACGATATGCTTCGTATTCTGCATAGTTACCAGTATAGAATTCTGGTTGTTCGTTTTCGAACGATAAGATATGCGTTGCAATACGGTCAAGGAACCAACGGTCATGCGATACTACCATTACCGTACCAGGGAATACCAAAATAGCATCCTCTAGTGCACGTAAAGTTTCGATATCCAAATCGTTTGATGGCTCATCCAGTAGGATTACGTTAGCGCCCATTTGAAGGATCTTGGCAAGTTGTAAACGGTTACGTTCACCACCAGACAATTCACCTACGCGTTTCTGCTGATCTTGACCTTTAAAGTTAAAGCGACCGATATATGCACGTGATGCAATTTCGTAATCACCAATTTTTAAGATATCTAAACCACCAGAAACTTCTTCCCAAACAGTTTTATTGTTGTCTAGGGTGTCACGGATCTGACCAACATAAGCGACTTTAACCGAATCACCTAATGTCACAGTACCTGTATCAGGTTGCTGCTCACCAGTCATCATACGGAATAACGTCGTCTTACCTGCACCGTTTGGACCAACGATACCGACAATCGCTGTAGGCGGTACAGTAAAGCTTAAGTTCTCGTACAATACGCGACCATCAAACGATTTACTGATGCCTTCAACTTCTACAACCTTATTACCTAGACGTGGACCAGGTGGAATGTAGATTTCAGACGTTTCATTACGCTGTTGGAATTCTTTAGAGTTAAGCTCTTCAAAACGTTCCATACGCGCTTTGTTTTTCTTTTGCTGACCTTTCGCATTTGAACGAACCCATTCAAGTTCTTTTTTCAATGCTTTAGCAAAAGATTCTTCTTGTTTCTGTTCTTGCTCTAAACGCGCATTCTTTTGCTCTAACCAAGAAGAATAGTTACCTTGATAAGGAATACCATGTCCACGGTCAAGTTCAAGAATCCACTCAGCCACGTTATCTAAGAAATAACGGTCATGCGTAATCGCAACGATAGTACCAGGGAAATCTTTTAAGAAACGCTCTAACCAAGTAACTGATTCAGCATCCAAATGGTTCGTTGGTTCGTCTAGAAGCAACATGTCTGGCTTAGAAAGCAATAAACGACACAATGCTACACGACGGCGCTCACCACCTGAGAGTTTAGTAACATCAGCATCCCAAGCAGGAAGATTTAATGCGTCAGCAGCAATCTCAAGTTGATTATTGAGATTATGTGCATCCCAAGCATGAATAATTGATTCTAACTTTTCTTGCTCTTTTGCAAGTGCATCAAAATCAGCATCAGGATCAGCGTATTCAGCAAAAACTTGATCAAGACGTTCTAGAGCATCAAGTGCCTCACGTACGCCATCTTCAACGTTTCCGCGAACATCTTTAGTAGGATCAAGTGGCGGTTCTTGTTCTAAGTAACCGATTTTGATTCCAGGTTGTGCACGAGCTTCACCAGAGAAATCTTTATCTACGCCCGCCATAATACGGAGCAAGGTAGACTTACCTGCACCGTTTAAACCAAGCACACCAATTTTTGCACCTGGGAAAAATGATAAAGAGATGTCTTTTAAGATTTCGCGCTTAGGCGGAACCATCTTCGACACTCGGTTCATCGTATAAATATATTGGGCCACGCAGGACTCCTCAATTGAAAAACCAATACATCGCAAAAAGCGAAAAATAATCGCACGTATTATACGCTGAAAACCCAATCAACATGAAGTTAAGTTAGATTTTGTTTGTGCCAATTAAAAGCATTTTCTTTTTCAAGACATTACGCAATTTCATTAAACAAATACACCAAGTCTTATGCAGCCACATCTTGCTATAGATATGAATAAAAACGCTATAAATCGCATAATTTATGCACCATTTTGGATAAGTTTTAGGCTACACTCGCTGATTATTTAACTCACGAAGATGATGTAACCATGACATACAAAGATGAAACTTTAGCCATTCATGCGGGATATTCACCAGAAGCAACCACCAAAGCAGTGGCTGTTCCAATTTATCAAACAACATCTTATGCCTTTGATAACACTCAACATGGTGCCGATTTATTTGATTTAAAAGTTCAAGGCAATATTTATACTCGAATCATGAATCCCACCACAGCAGTACTTGAGCAACGTATCGCTGCACTGGAAGGCGGGATTGGCGCTTTGGCACTAGCATCAGGAATGGCAGCAATTACCTATTCGATTCAAACGATTGCTGAAGCTGGAGATAATATTGCATCCGTATCTACTTTATACGGTGGTACTTACAACTTATTTGCTCATACTCTGCCTAAGCAAGGCATCGAAGTTCGTTTTTTTGATTATCAAAACCCAGAAGCACTACGTTCAATCATTGACGACAAAACTAAGTTAGTTTTCGTTGAGTCGATTGGTAATCCACTTGGTAATATTATTGACCTCGAAGCAATTGCCAAAATCGCCCATGAATATGGTGTACCTGTCATTGTTGATAACACAGTGGCAACACCTGCTCTACTCAAACCATTTGAGTTTGGTGCCGATATCGTAATTCATTCACTCACTAAATATATCGGTGGTCATGGCAACAGCATTGGCGGCATTATTGTGGATAGTGGGAAATTCCCTTGGGGTAAATATCCTGAACGTTTTAAAACTTTAAATACTCCTGATCCAAGCTACCACGGCGTGAATTATGTCGAAGTATTAGGTGAAGCCGCCTATATCGCACGTGCGCGGGTCGTTCCATTACGTAATACTGGCGCTGCAATTAGCCCACTCAGTGTATTTTTGATTTTACAAGGATTAGAAACCCTAAACCTACGTATGGAACGTCATACCGAAAATGCCCTGAAAGTTGCCGAATATCTGAAACAACATCCAAAAGTAAAATGGGTCAATTATGCAGGTTTAAGTGACCATCCACAGCATCATTTGGCACAAAAGTATGTGAAAGGTAAACCTTCTGCGATTCTTTCTTTTGGCGTACAAGATGGCTTAGAAGGCGGTACTCGTTTTATCGATGCATTACAGCTATTTACACGTCTGGTGAATATTGGGGATGCCAAAAGTCTGGCCTGCCATCCAGCAACTACAACTCATCGCCAATTGAATGCAGAAGAACTTCAATCTGCAGGCGTGAGTGAAGATCTCGTTCGTTTATCTGTTGGTATTGAGCATATTGATGACCTGATTGCCGACCTCGAACAAGCTCTTGCACAAGTATAATTTATAAGCAAAAGAATAAGCCCCATAATTGGGGCTTATTTTTTATACAAAATCCATTAAATATTTGTTCTTTTTCAAGTATTACAATATCTTGTTTTAGAGCTTTTACTCTAAAAAATTATTATGTTTCAAATATTTAAACTGGACAAACCTAAAATATCGGTTAATATTACACCAAAATAAAGTGCAGTGTTTAATCGCAATAAGAAAGCATTGCAAACAACAGCTTGATTAATGTAGGTAACGTACATGAACGCAAAACTCAAAAAACTTTTTAATCAAAAAGTCGACGGTAAAACAATCATTGTCACTGGTGCTTCAAGTGGTATTGGTTTAACGGTTTCAAAACACCTCGCTCAAGCTGGTGCGCATGTCTTATTGCTCGCTCGTACCAAAGAAACTTTGGATGAAGTAAAAGCAGAGATCGAAGCAAACGGAGGAAAAGCATCGGTATTTCCGTGTGATTTAAATGACATGGAATCAATTGATGCGGTTTCGAAAGAAATCCTTGCCTCAGTTGATCATATTGATATTCTGATCAACAATGCAGGCCGCTCAATTCGTCGTGCTGTGCATGAATCAATTGATCGTTTCCATGATTTTGAACGTACTATGCAACTGAATTATTTTGGCGCAGTTCGTTTAGTACTCAATGTATTACCGCACATGATGCAACGTAAAGATGGTCAAATCATCAATATCAGCTCAATCGGTGTACTTGCCAATGCAACTCGCTTCTCAGCTTATGTTGCTTCTAAAGCTGCATTAGATGCTTTCAGCCGTTGTTTATCTGCTGAAGTGCATTCTCATAAAATTGCAATTACTTCGATTTATATGCCTTTAGTCCGTACGCCAATGATTGCACCGACTAAGATCTATAAATATGTACCGACTCTTTCACCTGAAGAAGCAGCTGACCTAATTGCTTATGCTATTGTGAAACGTCCGAAGAAAATTGCGACACACTTGGGTCGACTAGCTTCAATCACCTATGCAATTGCACCTGATATCAACAATATCTTGATGTCGATTGGCTTTAATTTATTCCCTAGCTCGACAGCATCAGTGGGTAAGCAAGAGAAATTAAATCTAATCCAACGTGCTTATGCGCGCTTATTCCCAGGCGAACACTGGTAATCTGCGATAATTTGAAAAGCCTCCTCTACGGAGGCTTTTTTATGTACAAAAATACAATGTGTATAAATCCAGACTTATCCACAGGGTGTTGATTATCTAAGCAGATTTCGGCTGTTGTCCGACCCAACGACTGGTTTTTTCTAAAGCCAATTTCAGATCAGTTTCATGTATATTCCACTTTTGAATCAGTTGAGACAATGAAGTCGTATTCAGTGGCTCAGTTCGAATAAAATCTAACATTTCCTTAGATATCTCTAACTTCTGAGCCAGCCATTTCCATTTTAGTATCACTCTTAAGACAGCTAAAGGCACATAGCGTGTAGGTGCTTGCTGATTAACTTGTGTAGCGATGATATTAAACATCTCAGCTAAAACAAAACGTTGTTGATGAGCTACCAACAGTTCACGTTGGGCTAAACTGTTCTCGGTTGCAGCAAGTGCCATGACTTTCACCAAGTAATCTACTGTCACCAGTGGCAAATAATGTTGAGGTGTAGCAGGTATTGCACCCATTTTTTTCCGCTTTAATAAATCCACCATTTGGGCAATCGGTTGATTGTCAGGAATTTCTCCCGTAAGCGCATCGCCCACGACAGTTGCTGGATGAATGATGGTCCAATCGATCTTTAATTCTTCTGCCAATCTCATCCATGCATAATGAGCTTCAATTTTGGATGCCTCATACGCACCCAATTGTTGATAAACCCTATTCCAATCAGTGGTTTCAGGTTGATCGAGACAAATTCCCGCTTGTTGTAAATGCGAGTGAATCGTCAACATGTACCCTGAAACGTGGATGGCACGTTCTAATTTGCAGTATTTATTCAGACTTGAAAGTAAATTCAGCGCCCCTTCAACATTAACCTTGCGCGCATGTCGCATACTTAAATCCCAAGCAAACAATGCACTACTGTTGTACAAAGTATTCACTTGCTGCAATTGTTCCCAAGTGCTGCTCTCTATGCCCAAATCAACTTGCGTCACATCACCTTGCACACACTGAAAACGCTCTAAATTTATATTTCGATTTCTCAGCCAATCTTCGAGCTGTCTTTGCTGCTGAGCTTTATTACGGAGCAATGCAAAAACTTGATGTCCTTGTTGTAACAATTCGGCAATCAAAAACCGCCCAACAAATCCTGTAGCACCAGCAACAAATGCGACTTGTAAAGATTGCTCTACTTTTAAAGTTGTTTGTTTCATTTGAATGACTCTTTTTTGTCGTTGTAGGAATAGGCTAAAGGATGGAGTACACTCAAAGGTCAAGGGTATTTTTATAAAAACTCAAAAATAAAAAGGTCTTATTATGTTGATTGGACAATTATCTAAACATAGCGAATTAAGTAAGGATACTATTCGTTTTTATGAGAAAATGGCGCTTATACAATCAGTTACTTGCGCTAATGGCTACAAAGACTATCCAGAGCAAACTTTGCAACAACTGTTATTAATTCGAACGGCAAAAAATTTGGGATTCTCACTCAATGAAATTAAACAAATTTTAGAAATGACCTCAGAACAAGAAATACCTGCGCATCAAATGCAAAATATCTTTCAAGAAAAACTCGCGGCGATAGATGAAAAAATCTTTCAACTCCAACAAATTCGAAACATGCTGAGCCAATTCACTCAAGGTGAACCGTGTCCTTTGCGAAGGGATTGTTCTATTCCACAATTAAAGTAATTGTTTTTTAAAAAATTACTATTTTAATTATCACTATATTCTTACTGCTAAAGCCTTACAGAACTCTCAGGTCTTTCTCACCATCTAAAAATACAGTCATAAAAAGCATACAAAATAGTGTCATTTTCATGCTTTTTTAGCGGTATATAACAAACGGTAAAGATTCAGTAACAGAATCTTGCTTAGTGTAGAAAGGATCAGATATGAGTCAGACATATAGCAAGGAAGAAAGAACGAGCCGTATTAAAGGCATCGTTGGTGCAGCATCAGGGAATTTAGTGGAATGGTTTGATTTTTATATCTATGCCGTTTTTGCTGCTTATTTTACTCATGCATTAACCGCTCCAGATATGGAACCCACGACCAAAGCCATTTATGTTTGGGGGGTGTTTGCAGCGAGTTTCTTTATGCGTCCAATTGGTAGCTGGTTATTTGGACGAATTGCTGATCGGCATGGTCGTAAAAAATCGATGGTGATCTCGATTTGCCTGATGGCACTCAGCTCATTTCTTTTTGCTGCCCTACCAACCTATGATCAAGTCGGCATGCTCGCTCCATTTTTATTACTGATGGTTCGCTTATTACAGGGGTTATCTGTAGGTGGTGAATATGGTGCAGTTGCCACCTATATGAGTGAACTGGGTTTAAAAGGTCAGCGTGGTTTTTTTGCTTCTTTTCAATACGTCACCTTGTCAGGAGGCCAACTACTCGCAAGCTTACTTGGGGTCATCTTACTGGGCTTCATGACCGAACAACAATTAAATGATGGGGGATGGCGTATTCCCTTCGTGATTGGCGGTGTCGCTGCATTGCTTTCATTGGCTGCACGTAGCCGTTTAGAAGAAACCTTATCAAATGAAGATGCTGAACGTGAAGAATCGGGAAGCTTAATTGCACTATTAAAGCAACATTGGAAAACTTTCTTATTGGTGGTGGGTTATACCTCAGCAGGTTCACTGACATTTTATGTAGTGACTGTATATTCAAAGACCTACCTAACCAATATTGGCATGGATGGCAAAACAGTGGGGTTTATCATGACCACTGCTTTATTTGTTTTTATGATCGCTCAACCTTTTTTTGGAATGTTGTCTGATCGAATTGGCCGTCGTGCCTCTATGCTCGCTTTTAGTCTATTGAGTGCTATTTTCATCTATCCCGTGATGGTGACAGGAATGCGTAGTTTTGCAGACTCGCCTGTGATTATTACCTTATTGCTCATTTTCTTGATGATGTTGTTGAGCTTCTACACTTCAATTAGTGGTTTGGTCAAAGCAGAAATGTTCCCGCCTCATGTACGCGCATTAGGTGTTGGTTTCTCCTATGCGGTGGGTAATGCACTATTTGGTGGTTCTGCACCTTCTGTTGCACTGTTATTCAAAGATGCAGGCATTGAAAATACATTCTTCGTATATGTCATTATCATGTTGATCATTTGTTTCTTCTGTAGTTGGGCATTACCGAAAAAACCTGAATATTTAGAACATGACCATTGATAAAATTTAGTCCATTAAATCAGCCACTTTTGTTCTACTAAAAGTGGTTTTTTACTTTTATTGATCAAGATAAGGATTAAATTTAACTAAATATTTAAACCCACTTTGTACCACCATCGCAGTACGTGATTTCGGACGAGCTTGAGCTTCATGTTGGATGAATTCAATCATATGTTGATTAAAATCTAAACGTGGATATTGTTGATTTAACTGTGTTCTGAATGTAGTAGAGAACTCAAAACCACGGCTGCCTATCACATCACAACTGGCTGCTTGTTGTAGTAAATGAGCTTCTACACCATCCTCAAGCGCCACGAATGGATTCATATGCATACTGATCGCATCAAATAATTGATCAGCACGTGGTATTTGCCAACCACGTTGTATTGACCAATCTTTGGCTGCATAAGCGCCATGTCCTGCAAAGCAGCGACAGTTTGCATGGTGTTGGTAATGCTGCTCAGTCATTCCCAAATCATGCAACAAACATGAAACTGCCAATAACTCCTCATCCGTTTTTAGCTTTTGAAGCTTGGAAAATGCAACGGCGTAATACCAAGTCCTCAAACAATGATTTTGTAAGGCAATTGAGCTACAGGACTGCATCTTTTCAATTGCGTGTTTGATCTCGACACTATCAGGCAAATGCAAATCATCTATCTGTAATATTTTTGGAGCTTTGGTCATACTGCTTGCAAATGCATACATTTTTACACTTTGCTGAAGTACAGGCAGCAAACTATGACTTAACAATCTCATACGATCTGTTAAGGATAAATCACCTGAAGTTTGAACCATCCATACCTGTCGACCGATTTGCATTTGACTCACCAATAAAATTAGAGTAATTACTCTAATTTTTATAAGTATTCTGTTTAGATGTCAACTCAGGATAATAAACGTTCCAGAAATCAACTAATTCAACCAAAATACCAAACCATAAAAGCATGCCAAACTTAATATAATTGTTAACAAGGTATGACGAACTACACAAGCAATCAAAATCGTCAAAATTGTGGCGAGAAAATAAGGATTGAGTAAGCTCTCACGAAATGCACCATGCTCATCCATAAACACGATTGGGGTGGCAATTGCAGTCAATAAACATGGAGCAGAATACTGCAAAGATTGTTGAAACCATTTCGGCAGTCGCAAAGGAAGATTAGGTTCAAGCAATATATAGCGATTCATAAATACAACTAGTGCCAGAATAATCAGGATAAACCAAGTCATACTTTACGCTCCCGAAAATTCTGTAAACAAGTCGCAGCAAACATCCCGATCACTCCAGCCATGATTGCCGCACTTTTAATCCCTAGACTTAAAAAAACCACCGTTAATGTGACTGAAACAAGCACACCAACCAAAGTATTTAAGTTTTTAATAAATGGAACTACGATTGCAATAAAAGTTGCCACGATGGAAAAATCGAGATGGTATTGATCTAAATTAGGGACTGCAGAAGCAAGGAATACACCACAAGCGCTAAACAGTACCCAACACAAATAAAAACAAAGTCCAGCACCAAGTAGATAATGAATATAATGTTGTTGCTTTTTAATACTCACCGCAAACAACTCATCCGTCAGCAAAAAACCCAGCATCAAACGATTTTTTAAGGGTTGTTTGGAGATATCTTCTCGCAAATACAAAGCATATAAATAATGCTGTGTAGTAATCAGAAAAACTGAAATAATGATCGTTAACGCAGGTGTACCCGCCATCACTAGACCCAAGGTCATCAACTGTGCTGCACCCGCAAAGACAAGTGCAGACATTGCAATGGCTTGCATGGTTGTAAGGCCTGCTTGAATCGCCATCGAACCTGCCAACAAGCCCCAAGGTAATACGGCAAAACACAATGGAAGTATTTTGATCACTCCATTTAAAAATGCCCGTGATTCGGTCATCGGGGTATGATCTATGTTTTCAGCTAACATCTACATCACAATCATTAATTAAAAACCCAATGACTATGCCAAATCTAGATCATCCAAGCTTGTATAAAATTGCTGTTTTTTATTTGAGATAAGCAATATAACCGCCTGGCGTAATACCAAATGTTTGACGAAAATGCCGACTAAAATGACTTTGATCTGAGAAACCACATTGCTGTGAAACTTCTGATAAGTTCAAACCCTGTCTCAATAATTTTTGTGATTTCTGTAATCGCGCTTGGATCAACCACGCATGTGGTGAGAGTCCAACATGCTTTTTAAATTGACGTAAAAAATGCCACTGGCTCAGATTCGCCATTTCAGCCAATTCGATGAGTGAAAACTCTTGCTCAGGCATACTCGCCATTAATTCTTTAATATTTAAAATACGCTGTTTTGCATTACTGAGGTCAGTGGCATGCTGTTTTGTTTGGCTATATTTTGAGATTAGCCAAGCAATCGTAGATAAGAACAAGGTTTGTTTGAGCAAGGTATTGCTCGGTTGTTCTAACAAATCAAATAGTAATCGTAATTGCTGTGCCAAACCTTCGTCATGCAACACGGCTTCTCTAAACCACGGCGCTGTGCCATGAATAGTCGTGAGATCACGCGTCAGTTCATGGAGAATTTCTGGAGTTGGATAAATTGCTCGATAACGCCAGCCTGTTTCTACCGCAGATGATCCTGTATGTACTTCATCAGCATTCACCAAAATAATATCGCCTTGCGGCGCAACATGATTGCCCCCTGTACGATAAAAACGTTGCGCACCCTCTTCAATCACACCGATACAAAATCCTTCATGAACATGTCGCGAGAACTCCTGCTGAAAGTAACTGGCTTTCAACATTTCTAAACCACCGAGTTCTTCGAGGTGTAAATAATCGACTTGTTCACGAGGTCTGCGTGACATCACGACCTCCTAAGGCATGTATGCATCATTTCAGGTTAACGCGATTTAGATAGATTTATAGAACAAAATTGCTGTTTTATATTTCATAATCTATTTACAACTTTATTAAATCATTTCTAACCACAAACAAAAAAACCTTCTCGAAGGAAGGTTTTTTTAACAGATTAGCTTATTTAGAGCCTTTAATCCCTGCTTGTAATAACAAAGCACCTAAACCACCGATTTTTTGCTCTTGTGGTTTTTCAGCTTTTGGCTTGTTATTTTGCGGACGCTTAAAGTCGCCCTCTTTACGTGGAGGACGTTGACCTTGAGGCTTACGTTCTGAACGTTCAGTACGCTCTTGCTGTGGACGCTGCTGCTGACGTGGTGCTTTAATAGGCGCAGAACCTTCAGCACGCATACTCAAGTTCACACGATTACGTTCAACATCAACTTGCATCACACGAACTTGCACGATCTGACCTGGTTTCACGACTTTGTGTGGGTCAGAAACGAATTCATTTGCAAGTTCAGAGATATGCACTAAACCATCTTGGTGTACACCTACGTCCACGAATGCACCGAAGTTGGTTACATTGGTTACAACGCCTTCAAGCTGCATACCTTCAGTGAGTTGTGCAACTTCGGTAATGTCTTCACGGAACTTCGCTGTACGGAACTCAGGACGAGGGTCACGACCTGGTTTTTCCAATTCTGCTAAAACGTCTTGAATCGTCGGCAAACCGAATTTGTCATCGACAAACTCTTCTGCTTTTACTTGGCGAATAATTTCTGTATTACCAATGATGTCTTTTACAGTTGTTGCTTTTGCGGCAACAATTTTCTCAACCAAGCCATAACTTTCAGGGTGAACAGCAGATGCATCTAATGGCTCAGAACCATCTTGAACACGTAAGAAACCAGCTGATTGTTCAAAAGTACGCTCGCCTAAACGTGGAACTTTCTTCAATGCTTGACGATTATCAAAACGTCCGTTTTCTTTACGATATTCAACGATTTGTTGTGCAATCGCTTTGTTTAAACCTGCGATATAAGCCAAGATCGCTGGAGATGCTGTATTGACATCCACACCCACCGCGTTCACACAGTCTTCAACAACTGCATCTAGTGTTTTTGCTAAACCTGTTTGGTTTACATCGTGTTGGTACTGACCTACACCAATTGATTTTGGATCAATCTTTACAAGCTCTGCTAATGGATCTTGTAAACGACGAGCGATTGAAACCGCACCACGAATAGATACATCAAGTTCTGGAAGTTCTTGTGCAGCCAATTCACTTGCAGAATAAACAGATGCACCTGCTTCACTTACAGTGATACGTGTTAATTTCAGATCCGTATTTGCCGCCATCATTTCAGCAACAACAGCTTCTGTTTCACGGCTTGCTGTTCCATTACCAATCGCAATAAGTTCCACGTGGAACTCTCTGCATAAACGCGCAAGCTCCGCAATCGAACCTTCTTTATCTTCTTTCGGTGCAAATGGATAGATCGTGCTGTGTGCAAGGACATCACCAGCTTTACTAATCACTGCCAGTTTTACCCCTGTACGAATACCAGGATCAACACCTAAAGTAACACGACCACCTGCTGGTGCAGATAGAAGTAAATGACGCAAGTTCTCTGCAAATACATCCATTGCTTCAGCTTCAGCAGATAGACGCTTATCTGTTAGCAATGAGTGTTCAATCTGTGGACGAATCTTACCTAACCAGAATAATTTTGCAGTTTGCTTTAAATAATCTTGACGACTCTGTGGTTGTACTTGGTCTAAGTTGTACTCAGTTTCAATACGCGCCAATGGTGCATCATCTTCACCATCCACTTTTAAACCTAATACATTTTCTTGACGACCACGTAGCATCGCTAACAAACGGTGTGAAGGAACTTTGTTTAAGTTTTCAGAGAACTCAAAGTAATCACGGAATTTCTTACCAACTTCTTTTTTCTCTTCAGATGCCACAGCACTCTTTAGCACAGCAGTTTTAGAAAAAGTTTGTTTTAATTCAGTGGTTAACGCAATATTTTGCGCCCAATCATCAATTAAAATATGCTGAATCGCATCCAACTGACTTTCAAGATCTGGGTAATCTTCATGGCTGAAGCCTGATAATGCTTCTGTAGGATCAACTTGTTCAGCAAAAATCTTTTCTGCAATCGGCCCTAAACCGGCTTCTTTCGCTTTGAAAGATTTGCTTGTGCGTTTTGGACGATACGGCGCATAAATTTCTTCTAATGCATTCTTGGTTTCAGCCGCATTTACACGTGCAAGTAAATCATCACTTAACTTATCTTGTTCTTGTAAAGATTGAATCACTTTCTCACGACGTTCGTACAAATCACGTAGGTAAGCCAAACGTGTGTCGAGTTGACGCAATTGAGTATCGTCTAAGCCTTGCGTGACTTCTTTACGGTAACGTGCAATAAAGGGAACACTGGCGCCTTCATCAATTAAACGAATAGCAGCTTCTACTTGGTTTGGACGTACGGCAAGTTCATTTGCCAACTGCTGAACTAAGTCAGTCATCGTGATTGATTCCACAAGGGTTAATTCTAAAAGCACTGATTATAAAGTCCACGGCTATAAAATCCACCATTGTTTTTTTGAAAATTTTACGAGTAGATTATGCAAATTGATCAATGTTTCTAAAATCCCAAGATTTTTTCAGCTAAATATTGAAAAATAGATTGATTGTCATAATTTTACCTGTATATGTTTGGTATCTATCTCTTGATTTTATTGGCAATATTTGTTGCTTTATAACATAGCCAAACCTGTGCAATGAATCGTATACTGCCTGACATTGCATAATTACGATGACAATAAACGATAAAGGAGCACATCATGAGTTTAGTTGTACCTGCTGAATCGACGGAAACCGTACACCATGAGACAGACCGAGTCGAACGCATTTTAGTGGTCGATGACGATGTGCGTTTGCGTACGCTTTTGCAACGATTTTTAGAAGATAAAGGTTTTGTAGTCAAAACTGCTCATGACGCGACACAAATGGATCGTTTATTACAACGTGAATTGTTTTCGTTGATCGTTCTTGATTTCATGCTTCCTGTCGAAGATGGCTTAAGTATTTGTCGCAGATTACGCCAATCTAATATTGATACTCCAATTATCATGTTGACGGCACGTGGAAGTGACTCTGATCGCATTGCAGGTTTGGAAGCTGGCGCAGACGATTATTTACCGAAACCATTTAACCCAAATGAACTTTTAGCTCGTATTCGTGCTGTGTTACGTCGCCAAGTGCGTGAAGTACCGGGTGCACCGAGTCAACAAGTTGAAGTCGTTAGCTTTGGCCCATGGTCGCTAGATCTTTCAACTCGCACACTTACTCGTGAAGGTCAAGTCGTGACTTTGACGACTGGTGAATTTGCTGTATTAAAAGCACTGGTTCAGCATCCACGTGAACCTTTGACCCGTGATAAATTGATGAATTTAGCACGTGGTCGTGAATGGGGTGCAATGGAACGTTCGATTGATGTTCAAGTGTCTCGTTTACGCCGTTTAATCGAAGACAATCCTGCCCGCGCTCGCTATATTCAAACCGTTTGGGGTGTAGGCTATGTTTTTGTTCCAGATGGTGCTGAGTAAGTTCAGGAATTTCAACGTTGAAACTGGAACCCATTGACCCTCAAGCTTTTACTGAGTTTGTATCTTACTCTGAACGACCACGTACCAAGTGGGAACGTTTTTTAGATAAGATCAAACCACGTTCCACTGCGATGCGTACCACTATTTTGGTACTATTCACCGTATTCTTCAGCTTATTTATGTCTTTGTGGTTCTTCTGGCGAACTTTGTATTTGCCAGAGTTACAACAACACGCACGCTATCTCGCTATTGAATTAGAGCTGGTCAATAATCCTGATATTCGAATTTTGCATCGTGATACAGAAGTCGATATTGATACATGGTTAAAAAACCGTATTGGTATCGAATACATCACTGATCCGAAAGAATTTCCAAAGATTGAAGACAAATTTCTAGCTGAATTATTTACTGATGAAATCGAAGCCAAACTTGCCAAAGAGTTAGGTGTTGATAACGTCACCGTTTATTTTAAATTTAAACCAATTCCTCGTATCTGGATTCAAACTCCAGAGATGAATGGTAACTGGGTGCGTGAACCACTAAAAACCTATACCAATTACAGTGTTGAACTGATTGCAACATGGTTGTTTGGTGTACCGATCTTATCTTCAATTATTATTCTAACCTTGGTTCGCCAAATGAATCGTCCATTGCGTCGATTACAAAATGCCGCCAATAGTTATAGTAAAACAGGTAAAGCACCTTATTTAGATACTAATCACGGGCCTTTAGAAATTCGTCAGGTGAACCAAGCTTTTAACCATATGGTTTATACGCTTGAACAAACTGAGCGAGACCGTCAAATTATGTTGGCTGGGATTTCCCACGATTTGCGCACACCATTGACGCGTATTCGTCTCACTGCAGAAATGCTACCCGATGAATTCTTTCGTGAAGGTCTAATTTATGATGTTGATGATATGGATGCGATTCTTAACCAATTCATTTCGTACATGCGTGATGGATCGGATGAAGAACTCACTGATACCAATATCAACACGTTGCTGCAAGAACTTGTCATTCAATTCAAACCATTAGATATACGTTTTGAAATGCAGGATTTACCTACTATTCCTGCTCGTAGTCTCTCTTTAAAGCGTCTGATCGCCAATTTAATCAATAATGCGAAACGCTATGGTGCCGAACCGATTGAACTTTCTGCAAGCCATGTAGACGAACACATCCTCATCACTGTTGCTGATCATGGTGAAGGCATTCCACCCGATCAAGTTGAAGAACTCATGCAACCCTTTGTACGTGGTAATTCAGCGCGCACTGTTCAAGGTAGCGGACTTGGCCTTGCAATCGTAAAACGTATTGTGGATATTCATCAGGGTAAAATTAGCATTCGCAATCGTGAGCAAGGTGGTTTAGAAGTTGTGATCTCTTTACCAATCGTGACTCCTCATGTTGAAGAGACTGAGAAAAATACGATTAGCAAGATTAAACAAACACTTAGTGAACACTTCTAATTCAATACAAGATCAATCAAAAATGTCTCGTATTTTTGCTCGCAAATCATCTTCTATTTCACATATTAGACCTTAGCCGTAGTCCAATTCCCTTTTGCTTTTTTAGCGCTAAAATCCATATCTAATGAAAAAGCAATATTGAGAATGGATGATGTCTTTAAGTCGTATTCGCCTTGCGTCTCTACACGACAAAGTGATGAGTGCAGAACAGGCTGCTCGCTTTATTGAAAATGATATGACGGTTGGTATGAGCGGATTTACTCGTGCAGGAGAAGCGAAAGCCGTTCCTCAAGCACTGGTTGAACAAGCCAAAAAAAATCCGTTAAAAATCACGTTAATTACTGGTGCAAGTCTCGGAAATGACTTAGACAAACAACTGACGGAAGCAGGTGTACTTGCGCGCCGCATGCCATTCCAAGTTGACAATACCTTACGTCGTGCAATTAATAACGGCGAAGTGATGTTTATTGACCAACATTTATCTGAAACCGTTGAACAAATGCGTAATCAGCAGCTCAAACGTCCAGATGTAGCTGTGATTGAAGCGGTCGCAATCACTGAAGATGGTCACATTGTTCCAACAACATCCGTTGGTAACTCGGCAAGCTTTGCAATTTTCGCTGAAAAAGTGATTGTAGAAATCAACACATCACTCAGCGAAAACTTTGAAGGCTTACACGATATTTACATCCCAACCTATCGTCCAACGCGTACGCCACTGCCTTTAACTCAAGTGGATGATCGTATCGGCTCTACTGCGATTCCAATCGATCCTGCAAAAATCGTCGGTATCGTGTTCAACGATACAGCTGACTCACCTTCAACAGTGACGGCGCCAGATGATGAGACTCAAGGCATTGCGAATCATTTGATTGCATTTTTTGAGAAAGAAGTTGCTGCTGGTCGTTTAGCGAAAAACTTGGGTCCTTTACAAGCGGGTATTGGTTCTATTGCAAATGCTGTTCTCACTGGTTTGAAAGATTCAAACTTCGAAGATCTTGTGATGTACTCTGAAGTACTTCAAGACTGTACGTTTGAGTTGATCGATGCAGGTAAAATGAAGTTTGCTTCTGGTAGCTCAATTACACTTTCAGCTCAGTGTGGCGAGCGTGTATTTGGCAATCTAGAGCACTACAAAGATAAATTAGTCTTACGTCCACAAGAAATTTCAAATCACCCTGAAATTGTGCGTCGCTTAGGTATTATTGGGATCAACACTGCCCTCGAATTTGATATTTATGGCAATGTGAACTCAACTCACGTTTGTGGTACCAAGATGATGAATGGTATTGGTGGATCAGGTGATTTTGCACGTAATGCGCACTTGGCAATCTTTGTCACCAAGTCAATCGCAAAAGGTGGAGATATTTCTTCGATCGTGCCGATGGTGAGCCATGTTGATCACTGTGAACATGATGTTGATATTCTAGTGACAGAACAAGGCTTGGCTGACCTTCGTGGTTTAGCGCCGCGTGAGCGTGCACGTGTGATTATCGATAATTGTGTACACCCACTCTACCAAGCAGCATTAAACGATTATTTTGATCGTTCATGTGAGCGTGGTGGACATACGCCTCATATTCTTCGTGAAGCATTGTCATGGCATGCAAATTTTGAAGAAACAGGTCATATGCTATCGAACGGTTCTTTAGCTAAAACAGCTTAAATTTCCTTTGTAGCAAATAAAAGGCTGAATCTGTTGATTCAGCCTTTTTCTATTTAGAACTTCACACCGTAAGATATACCTAAGATATGTTGATCCATTTCTAGATTTGCCTCACCCCCACCAAATGCTGTCGGGATAGACTGATTGCCTTTTACGGTTTCTTTTAAACCATAGGTATAGGCAACACTTAACTCTTGCGCTCGGTCAATATCCCACGTCGCGCCTAGACTAATATGATCTTTAATCACACCTGGTGCTAGAATATTTAAGAAAGTCTGATCTTGTGGGATAGGCTGATCATTATGGCTATAACCAGCACGCACTGTGAGTTGTGGATTGACTTGATAGCTTGCTCCCAACTTATAGACGTTAATATCTTTCCAACCGAAACCCTGTCCCTTTTCTGATCCGAAAGTATTCCCTTGCATCACAGAAGCTAAACTAAAAGGATTACCGACCGAATCAACATCCGAATAATTGATTCGCTGTACATCCGCTAATACAGTCAAAGCAGGGGTTAACCTGAAGCTCGCTCCAATCCCGTAACTCTCAGGAACATCAAAATCACCCGATTCAGCAAATAAACCGCGATACTTATCAAATTTATCTGCATCAATTTTTGACGCATAGTTTGCTCCGACAGTAACGACATCATTTAATTTCGCACTCCAGCCCACTCGCACCCCAATCCCTGTAGCAGAGTCTTTACCTTTATTGCTTAGATTTTTTCCATCATTTGAAAATGGGGCAAAACCAGAAATTCCTTTCGCTTCAAAACGTTGATAAAGAAAATTTGTCGCAATCCCGATTGATTGATTTTCACTATAGCGCCATGCAACCGTTGGAGAGACAAATATCTGAGATAAATCAACACCCGCTTCGCCTGTATTACCAAATTCAGCATAAGGATTGCGTTTATAGGTCGTATTCATACCACCATTGCCATAAATCGCTAAGCCTAAAGCAACGCTATCATTTACTTTCTTATTGATCGCAAATTCAGGCAGTACAAAGTATTCACGACCATTACCGCTGTATTGTCCATTGGCACCGGCTAAGTTCCCCTCAATCTCAGCAGAGCGTTTAGGATTAAATAGGGTCGCACCAACATCTACACGGCTATCAATCCAGCTCAAACCTGATGGATTACTCGCTATAGTGAGCGCATCGTTAAATGCAGCGATAGAGGCACCAGCTTGACCTTGGGCTTTCACGCCATAACCATGCATAAAATAGCCTGTAGTCGCAGATGCGTGCTGTGCTATACCCGATAAAAGAACAACTGGAAGAGCTACCCCGATAAACTTTTGCATAACTTATCTTCAACAAAAATAATATATTCACAAGTATATTGTTTTTCTTTTATTCATATAACTAAGTAAAATTGAGATGCATATTCTTTTTATTCATAAAGAGTTTTTAATATAGAACTTAGAAAGACTTAAATATGAATTACGCATAATTTAACCCATAAAAAAACCCCAAACATTAGTTTGGGGTTTTTGAATATGGTGGCGTGACCCAGGATCGAACTGGGGACACACGGATTTTCAATCCGTTGCTCTACCTACTGAGCTATCGCGCCAATGGCGTGTATTAAGCCGCATCTACAGCAAATAGTCAACAATTATCCTGAGCTTTTGATTTGATTGCCCATTTTTCAGGCAAAAAAGTCCAGATAAAAAAAATCCCTGATGGGATCAGGGATTGAAATTTCGAATCTATGGTGGCGTGACCCAGGATCGAACTGGGGACACACGGATTTTCAATCCGTTGCTCTACCTACTGAGCTATCGCGCCAAAGTGGGCGTATTAAACAATGTTTGTCAAAATCCGTCAAGTTAATTTAAGGATTTTTAGATTAAGTGTTTAATTTAACTCCAATTAGAACCCATATTTAGCTCGCGATTAGATTTTTCCAAGATGTGATAGACAACGATGAATCGCGCCACATCCAGGTTCAAACTGTTTTACGCCCTGCTCTTCTTCGATACGGCAAACTTCCTCAACGAGGCGTTCTGCCACACCGCGACCGCGATTGGATGGATGTACAACAATATATTCCAAAACACGGCTCTCACCTTGTCCTGTGACCCAGATTGCACCTATAATTTTGGTGTTAAATTCAGCGGTATAAACTGTGGTATATTGCTGTAGATCTTGTTCAAGTTGCTGCATTGCATCTTGCCCATCACCAAACTCTGGACTGGTGTCATAAAGTCGCTCTAGCTGGGTACGAATTCCTAGATTTTCTAGTGAACTGTAAGCATGTACGGTAATAGGCATTGATTAACCCTCCTGAGCAAACTATGATGCTGTCACTTTTTCGTCACAGCGAAACTTTGGTTTTTAATTCAATCATTTTTGACGTTTTTTGAGGAACGTGTCCATGACGCAACGTATCAGTGAAGTGGTAAGAAATACCAACGAAACAAAAATTCGAGTTCGTCTCAATCTCGATGGTACTGGTCAAGGCACACTCAACACTGGAGTTCCATTTTTAGACCATATGATTGATCAAATCAAGCGCCATGGTCTATTTGATATCGATATTCATTGCGATGGTGACTTGGAAATCGATGATCACCATACCGTCGAAGACTGTGGAATCACCTTGGGACAAGCCTTTGCGCAAGCTTTAGGCGATAAAAAGGGCTTACGTCGTTACGGTCATTTCTATGCACCACTCGATGAAGCACTTTCGCGTGTTGTCGTTGATCTCTCTGGTCGTCCAGGCTTGTTTATGGATATTCCATTCACACGTGCCCGTATCGGAACATTCGATGTCGATTTATTTTCAGAATTTTTCCAAGGTTTTGTCAACCATGCGTTGATGACCTTACATATCGACAATTTAAAAGGCAAAAATAGCCATCACCAGATCGAAAGTGTATTCAAAGCTTTGGCACGTGCTTTACGTATGGCGTGTGAGGTTGATCCTCGTGCCGAAGGCATGATTGCATCAACGAAAGGTAGCTTGTAATGACGCGTATTGCTTTACTTGATTATGGCATGGGCAACTTACACTCAGCAGCCAAAGCGCTAGAGCATGTAGGTGCAACAGTTGATGTGACTAATGATCCTAAGCTGATTGCCCAAGCGGATAAAATCGTGTTCCCAGGCGTAGGTGCCATGCGTGACTGTATGCAAGGCATGCATGAGGCAGGAATTGATGAAGTCGTTCGTCAAGCGGCTTTTAACAAACCTGTACTCGCGATTTGTGTTGGCATGCAAGCATTGCTACAAAGCTCTGAAGAGAATGGTGGCGTAGAAGCTTTGGGTATTTTTGAGGGTGTGGTCAAACACTTCCCTGAAATTCCGAATTTAAAAGTTCCGCACATGGGTTGGAACCAAGTACATCAACTTGATCCAAGTCATCCAATGTGGAACAACATCGAGCAAGATGCTCGTTTTTATTTCGTACATAGCTACTATGTCGAACCAAAAGATTCTACAGTTACAGCGGCAACTTGTGATTATGGTGTGAACTTCTGCACAGCGATTCACAAAGACAATTTATTCGCGACCCAATTCCATCCAGAGAAAAGTCATACTGCTGGTTTACAGTTGTTAAAAAACTTTGTGGAATGGAAAATCTAAGCATTTGAACAAGTTTAGCTCCTGATAATAAAGCCAATTTTAAATTGGCTTTATTTTTTTAATTGCCTTATCTATTTATTTCTCATTATTTTTTGCATATCATGCAAACACTTTGAATAAAAATCAAACAACAGATAATTTCAAAATTAAATTTAAAAATCAGAGACTACAGGAAAATAATATGTCTTCTCAGCTTCAAACAAATGATTCAGGTTTTAGTGCAAATGGGCGTTTTGGCAGACTTTCTTACTTAGGCTGGAATATGTTACTCGTGGTCTTCGTATTCATTTTGGGTATTATCGCAGCGTTTTTTGTTCCAGCTTTGAGTCCTTCAACGACAAGTTCATCGATGTATGTATTTGGTGGACTCTTTATCATTGTTTATATTGCAATGATCTACTTCAGCTTTATTTTCTCAATCCGCCGTTTACATGATCGAAATCAAACAGGTTGGTTGTCATTAGTGATGATTATTCCTTTCATCAATTTCTTATTTTTTATTTACTTGAGTTGTGCAAAGGGTGATGAAAATACAAATAACTATGGCTCACCTCGTATTACTCAGGGTTGGGAAAAAGTCTTAGCTTGGATATACATTATTATCCTTCCACTCTGCATTTTAGCCATAGCAGCATCCGCAATTCCTGCTTACCAAAACTATATTCAAAAAAGCCAACAGCTCCAGATGGAACAAATGAATAGATATGCAGAATAAACCAAGTCTATTTTTCAAAGCCAAGTGGGAAAACTTGGCTTTTTCATTTGATCAAAACGGTTTAAGCTGAGTGAAACGATTTGAGCTCATTTCATGGAAATGCAACAACAAACTGCGCTTTTAAGCAAAGAACAAATACGCACCTTCCCTGCATTTCAAAACTTAAATCCAGATCGAATTTATGTCATCCATACACTTAATCAGTGTTTACAAATTGAAGCTGAGCTTAAATTTGTGCAAGTGTTCGGCTTTGATACAGAATCCAAACCGACCTTCAAAGTCGGTGAAAAATCAACAGGCCCTCACCTTATCCAGTTGTCTAGCTTAGAAAATGCTTATCTTTTTCAGGTGAATCCAGAAATATTGGCTTTCTTAAAACCTATTTTAGAAAATGAACAACAACTCAAAGTTGGTTTTGGTTTAAAAAATGATGCCAGTGGTTTTAGACGCAAAGGGATTCATCCAAACGGTCTGATTGATTTAGCAAAATGCTTTTCAAATTTTGGATATAACACCCAAGTCGGTGTACAAACGGCAATTGCTTTGTTATTTCAGCGTTATTTTCCTAAAAGTAAAAAAATTAGCACCTCTAACTGGTCTGTTAAACAACTCAGCCCTCAACAAATCAATTATGCTGCGGCAGATGCTTATGCCGCGCGTATTATTTTTGAATATCTCTACCAGCATCAAAGTTTCACGTCACCACTTCAACAACAAATCGAAAAAATACTCACAGGTTCTCAATCCAAGACTTAGAGATTGATCAATACTTTGTTAATATGTAGCCAATTTTAATTTACGATGAAGCTAGGAGCGAAAGCATGCTAATCATCCCTGCAATTGACCTGAAAGATGGTAAATGTGTACGTTTAAAACAAGGACGCATGGAAGACGATACTGTTTTCTCTGATGATCCTGTGGCAACTGCACAACATTGGGTTGATGAAGGCGCACGTCGTTTACATTTAGTTGATTTAAATGGTGCTTTCGCTGGTACGCCAATTCACAAACCAGTGGTTGAAGCTATTGCGCGAGCACAACCTGAATTACCAATCCAAATTGGTGGTGGCATCCGTTCACTTGAAACCATCGAGCACTACTTAGATGCTGGCGTATCGTTTGTCATTATCGGTACCAAAGCAGTCAAAGAACCTGAGTTTGTTGAAGAAGCATGTAAACAGTTTGCAGGTCATATTATTGTTGGTATCGATGCGATCAATGGCATGGTTGCAACTGACGGTTGGGCAAATGTCACTGATGTTAAAGCGACAGATCTTGCTAAACGTTTCGCTGACGCTGGTGTATCTAGCATCGTCTACACTGATATTGCACGTGATGGCATGATGCAAGGTGTCAACGTTGAGCAAACTGTTCACTTAGCTCAATATTCAGGATTACCTGTTATTGCATCTGGTGGTGTCACCAATCTTGATGATGTACGCAACTTGAAAGGTCAATCAGGTATTTTAGGTGCTATCACAGGTCGAGCAATTTATGAGGGCACTTTAAGCCTTCGTGAAGCTCAACTTTTACTGGATGAACAATCACTTTAATTGTGTTTAGCTCTAGCGATTTGAATAATGGCTAGAGCTTTTTTCGCTTAAATGTTATCCTCATCCTGATTTTTATCTCGATCTTCAATTCTATAATGTCACTTACGCCACCCTAGTTTTTACAGCCCCCTCTTGTAAATAACTCATCACTGTCTAGTGATGTGGTGTAGTCGTGTGCATTTTTATATCACATCACTAGCCTTTAAAATATTTTTCAAAAATAGGCTATTTCTATGTTTTCCAATGTACGAGAACAATGGTTCTCTAATATCCGTGCCGATGTGCTGGCGGGTCTTGTGGTCGGCTTAGCGCTGATTCCTGAGGCGATTGCATTTTCTATCATCGCGGGGGTTGATCCCAAAGTTGGTTTATATGCGTCCTTCTGTATTGCAGTCGTGATTTCTTTTGTTGGTGGGCGTCCTGCCATGATTTCAGCAGCGACTGGCGCAATGGCTTTGGTCATGGCAAGTCTGGTGAAAGAACATGGATTACAATATCTACTTGCAGCAACATTATTAACAGGTGTACTGCAAATTCTGGCGGGCTATTTAAAACTCGCAAAACTCATGCGATTTGTTTCTAAATCTGTGGTGATTGGCTTCGTCAACGCGCTTGCTATCCTCATTTTTATGGCGCAATTACCTGAATTGATCAATGTAACATGGCATGTATATGCATTAGTTGGCTTGGGTTTAGCCATTATTTATCTCTTCCCTTTACTCCCTAAAATTGGAAAACTTATTCCCTCTCCTTTGGTCTGTATTATCGTTATTAGCCTGATCGCAGTAGGTTTCGGAATTGATATTCGCACTGTGGGAGATATGGGTGAATTGCCAGATACACTGCCTGTATTCTTATTACCCGATATTCCTCTTAACCTAGAAACGCTACAAATCATTTTACCTTATTCGATTGCACTCGCAGCCGTGGGCTTACTTGAATCCATGATGACAGCCACGATTATTGATGAAATGACCGATACGCCAAGTGATAAATTCCAAGAATGTAAAGGTCAAGGGATAGCTAATATCGCATCTGGTTTTATGGGTGGGATGGCGGGGTGTGCCATGATTGGTCAATCCATGATTAATGTAAAATCAGGTGGTCTAACCCGATTATCAACATTTTCAGCAGGCGTATTTTTGCTGATCTTAGTCGTCTTTATTAGTGACTGGCTCAAAGTTATTCCTATGGCAGCATTGGTTGCCGTGATGATTATGGTCTCGATTAGCACATTTGAGTGGAAATCACTGACAGGTTTTAAATCTAATCCCAAAAGTAGTAACGTGGTTATGATTGTCACTGTTATTGTAGTTGTAGCAACCCATAACTTGGCACTCGGTGTACTCACAGGTGTATTACTATCCGCTTTATTCCTTGCCAATAAATTAGAAAATGATATTCGTGTTGAAAGCTATATAGAAAATGATGCACGAGTCTACGATTTAAAAGGTCAAATCTTTTTCAGCTCCTCAGAAAAATTCATGCAGAGTTTTAATTTCCAAGAACCAATTTCTAAGGTCATTATTGATTTAACTCATTCACATATTTGGGATGTAACTTCAGTGGCAATGCTAGATTCTGTGGTGAATAAGTTCCAAAGAAATGGGGTCAATGTCACGGTACGTGGGTTGAATGAAGCCAGCTCAATCATGATTGATAAATATGGAACACATACTAAACATCAGTTTGATGCAATTTAGTTCAACACACTAACACCATTAAACATAAAAAAGCCAAACTTTCATGTTTGGCTTTTTCAGATCAATAAATCACATTTCGAATAAAGCGAAGTATGTCAGTACCTTGATTGCTATAACGGTAAGGAACAGAACTATCAAATAAAAACGATGTACCCGCTGCAACTAAATGTGTTCCAGAAGCAAATTCTAGACTCAGTTCACCTTCAATGACATAGATCAACTCCTGCCACCCTTGTTGATCAGGTTCAGCAACATAGGTCTCTCCAACAGCCAATGTCCATGTCCATAATTCGACTTGAGTACGTGCAGGGATGGATGCCTGTAAAGTTGCCTGACTCTCAAGATGAGAGCCCTGCCATGCCAAAGTCTTAACGATCGCAGAATCCACAAGCTCTGGTGCTGTCACAAGTTGCTTGAAATTCACATCTAAAGCATTTGCGATTGCATCAAGTTTGGTCAGACTAATATTTACCATTCCTGTTTCTAAAGATGCAATGGTACGTCGACTCACGCCAGCCCGCTCTGCCAGCTCTTGCTGACTCAGTTGATGCTGGTTTCGATAAAATCGAATATTCTGCCCTACATATTGCAATACCGCATCAGGATGATTCATGCAGTTTCACTCTCATTTAATTATGCGCAATATATTGCACAAATGCATAAATTAATGCAACATGTGCAGTATATTGCACGTTGATTTGGAATTTGGTTTTGACAGCTTTCTCGCAATCACCTAGAGCAGCACAATTTGCATTGATTTTTATCACCATGATTTGGGGTGGGACTTTTCTAGCAGTGCAATATGCACTCAACTTTAGTACACCGATGTTTTTTGTCGGTTGTCGTTTTGCAGTTGCTGCGGCTGTAATTTTCCTACTTTCATTAAAATCCATGTCGGGTTTAACGCTCAAAGAAACGCTGGCTGGAACTGCTATCGGTATCATGATTGCGATTGGTTATGGCACACAAACGATTGGTCTACAAAGTATTTTAAGTAGCGAATCGGCTTTTCTTACTGCGCTTTATGTTCCTTTAGTACCTATTCTCATGTGGGTTATTTTTCAAAAATCACCATCACTCATGACATGGATCGGCTCAGCATTAGCATTTACAGGCTTAGTCCTACTGACTGGAAATGGTTTTTCCAATATCACGCTCTCTTATGGACAAGTACTTACCCTGATCTGTGCTTTAGTGATTGCATTAGAGATTATTTTGATTGGTTATTTTGCAGGACGAGTAAATTTACGACGCGTTACTGTGATTCAACTTATGGTTGCCGCCCTACTCTCTTTCGCTAGTATGCCTTTGGTTGGTGAACATCAGCTACCAGCATTTTCATGGCCTCTCCTATTAATCGCAACTGGATTGGGGCTCGCCAGTGCTTTAATTCAGTTTGTTATGAACTGGGCACAAAGCATGGTTGATCCAAGTCGTGCAGCGATCATTTATGCAGGTGAACCTGTTTGGGCAGGTTTGATTGGAAGAATTGCAGGTGAGCGTTTGCCCTTACTCGCATTATTTGGCGGATTACTGGTGGTATTAGGTGTTTTGGTGAGTGAGCTCAAACTCAAAATCCTCAACTCTCCTCAAAACAATAAAGATGCTTAGCTTACTTTTCTTTTATTGGCGGCTCATTCTTCTTCAGTAGCATCTGAGGTTGATAATATTCAACGATTGGCATTGGATCATAGAAGGGATGTAATAAAGCTTTTCATTCTTGATAAGCAGCAGACTTTCTAAACCCTTCTGTGTGATCTTCAATATGATCCCAAAATATCATCAGAATATAGCGATGATCATCTTGAACATTTTTGATCAGCTGTACTGCATTTAATCCCACCATCGGATAAATAATCGCTTTGGCTTTTTGAAATGCTGCCTCAAATGCCTGACTTTGATTGGGTTTAATTGTTAAATGCACATGTTCTATGATCATATTTCATTCTACTGATTTATACATTGGAACATTATCATATAAACACAGTAAACCATTAATCCCACGGTATACGACCCAAGCCAATGAAAAAGCAATAACACTCAAGAAACCCCCAAAAAAACCTGAGGCTAGACTATCTGACAGAGAATCATGTCCAAACCACAAAAGGAATCCAAATAAGAATAATGCTGATAAATTCCAAAAGAGATACCACCAAAACGTGCGAATTTGCCATTTGAAATGACTTTCTAAGATTGTTCCTTTCACATCTTTACGCTTAATGTAATTTAGCACTACAGCAACGATAGCAAGCACACCACCAGTTAAACATGCAACAATATAAAAAATATACAAAATATAGGTCAATGTACGATTTGCTTTTTGATCAACTGCATGACTCATATTGATCTATCTCCCTCACCCACTCATGTGGAAAATTATTTGAAAAATTTGAATTTTAATGTGTAAATATTTACTTAGATAACATTGCTATTTTGCATATAAATACAGGTTTAAAATAAAGTTGATCACCATCATATAACAGTGATCAACCCCATCGTTTACGAATACATAGGTTTATTGTCATTGAGAGCAATCAACCCACGTATTGCACGATATACAATCCAAACCCAAGCAGCGAAAATCACCGCTACACAGAAAACCGTTCCTGATAATGCAACACCCGCAAACGCATTCGGATTATCGCCTGTAAAAAACAAGAAGAAGAATGGAATAAAGGCAATGATATTCCAAGCGAGATACCACCAAAATGTCCGAATCTGCCAAGTAAAATGACTTTCAAAAATAGAGCCTCTTACATCGCTACGTTTTACATAGTTAATAATTAAGGCAATCACTGCCAATAATCCACCTGTAAAAATCGCAATGATATAAAGTACGTAAAGGACCAAAGTCAAAGTACGGTTCGGGTCTTGATCAACGGAATAATTCATTTTATTTATCTCCAGAAACGAACTCCCTCAATAGAACACATTGAGTGGAGAAATTAACCAACATATCAATAATATATGGAAGACTATGGTACAGAAATAAATCTTACGAAACGGTTGTTTTTGTGTTTTATGTCTCAGTTTTTGTTGTGCTAACCAACCTGCACACCATCCTCCAAGCGAATCCACGATATGTAAGGTTTGCTCAGGAATACGGCGATTCCCCAATTGTGCCGCCTCTTTGTCTTGAGCATATAGCCAATAACTCAAGACATTCATCAAACTGACGAACAATAAAGTATAAGGCGGTAATAATTTACTAAAGCTCGCGATGACCATGAATACAATATAAATCACAATGGCAATTTGCATCGCTGTCCAACGTTTAGCAGGCTTCGCAGCTGAAGGTTTCGGCTTATGTTCAAATACTTGGGCTGCTTTTAGATAACTGACTTGCTGAGCGCGATAACGACCACTCTCATCTAAGATCACCAAGTACTCCAAAGCACAACCTACAAGAGGTCGAGGACCTGTGCGAGCAAAGTCCTTGATGTGTAAAAAGACCCGATCTTTGTGCTTATCATTCGGTTGAATAAAACCATAGCCTTTATCATCAAACCATTCTACTAAACGACCTTGGTCTCGCATGCTTTTTCCTTAAGCTTGAACTTTTTGTAAACGATCTTGCAGCATCATCCGCATTTCCATCGGGTCTTTTTGTGAAATGTCTTCACCAGTACGACCCTGTTCCGCATTTTTTTGTGCAACTTGGAGACGCATACTCCAGAAACGACATGCAGCCATTGCCAAGAAAATATTTAAACACGCTAGCTCATCAGCTGTGAGTTGACGAATGCTTTGATACGCTGCAAGGAAAGCCTCTGCCTTGGCTTGGTCTATATGAGCGTTTGGATAAGCAGTACAGAAATCATTGATACTAATCGCAATATCAAATAAAAATTCATCTTGATTTAACTCATAAAAATCAAGAATCCCTCGTAATTGATCACCTTCAAATAATGTATTGTCTCTAAATAGATCAGAATGAATAAAACCGACAGGACGATCAGGATATTGCTGTGTAATTTTGGCAAATTGCTGAAAAACTTGATCCAATAGGGATTGATCATCGTCATTCATATTGGGTCTAAGTTGCTCTGCTACATCTGACCAATACTGATGATTACGATTAAAATCACGCTTTAAAGGAAAATCTTTCAACGCCACATGAATTTTTGCTTGAGCCTGAGCAATCGCTTGGATTTGTAATAATGTTGCTTCTTCTGGATGTTCACCCATCAAGCGTGGGGCAATTTGTGCAGGTTTATCTGCGATGCTATGAATGGCTTGACCATGGTGTTTCAATGGTACAGCAACGGCAACCCCTGCCTCTCCCAAACAGTCTAGTACGGGAACAAGCTCACCAGCTCCTTCAGCATCAAGCTCTTCAAAAACAGTAAGAACGTAATGTTTTTGAGTTTGATCCACCAAAAAATAGTTGGTGTTTTGAATACCGCCTTGGATTGGAATCAGGTCAATCACTACCAAACCATAAGGTTCAGCAAAAGCTTGAACATCTTCTAAACTCAACGGGGTATAAACCGACATGGAAAACCTGCAAAAAATAGCTGTGAAGTTTGATAGAATACCCTTTCCCTCCATGAAGGTGTAGCACCAGAGTCGGTCTCCTTTCTCTATTGGCGATTTTTTGGAAAATTTTATGCTCGCAAAACGTATTATCCCTTGCTTAGATGTTGATAATGGTCGAGTCGTCAAAGGCGTTCAATTCCTTGATATTCGTGATGCAGGTGATCCTGTCGAAGTTGCACGTCGTTATAACGAACAAGGTGCCGATGAAATTACCTTTTTAGATATTACTGCTACCCATCATGGACGCGATACGACTTACCGTACTGTTGAGCGCATGGCTGAGAGTGTCTTTGTCCCTTTAACCGTAGGCGGTGGTGTACGTAAAGTCGAAGATATCCGTTTACTCCTGAATGCCGGTGCAGACAAAGTCAGTATCAACTCGGCAGCGGTGTTCAACCCTGAATTTGTTCAAGAAGCATCCCAACGTTTTGGTGCTCAATGTATCGTGGTTGCAATTGATGCGAAAAAAACTGGTGAAAATAAGTGGGAAATCTTTACCCACGGTGGACGCAAGCCAACAGGTATTGATGCAATAGAATGGGCTGTCAAAATGGCAGACTTTGGTGCAGGTGAATTACTGATTACCAGTATGGATGCCGATGGAACCAAAGCAGGCTATGACATCGCTTTAATGCGTCAAATCAATGATCGTGTAACGATTCCAACGATTGCTTCAGGTGGTGTAGGAAATTTACAACATTTGGCAGATGGTATTTTGAAAGGTGGCGCAGATGCTGTACTTGCCGCTTCCATTTTCCACTTTGGTCAACATACGATTCCTGAAGCGAAAAAATATTTAGCTGAGCAAGGTATTGAAATGCGCCTTTGAGCAATAAAAAATAGCAAGATCCAAACCTCTCAATGCGATTGCTTGAGAGGTTTTTTATTCGGCAAATTTTAGTCAAAAAAATACCTTGCTCAGCAAGGTATATGAAATGCGTTTATACAACGCTAGAGGGTAAACGAAAAACAATAAATTTGAATAAATATCAAGCAACAAAAAGGCTTGGTCTAAATTAGCGAGATATTCAGCAAAAATATTGACATTAAAAACCAATTTTATTGACAATTCACGACAGAAGCACGCGACTAGCATCATGTTTTGTCAAAACACCCTCTTCACGCTATATCAAGATGCAACCGATACTTTTTCGATCTCTTCTATCTGAGCGGCGGTCACCAATTTTGGTTTCTGCTCTACCCATTTTGCAGGAAATACTAATTCAATCGCTTCAGTTAATATCTTCGAAATCGGTGCAGGTAAAGGCAGACCCAATGGATTAGCTTCTTTCAAATCTGCTGAAGACACCACACGCGTCCCCATCACATAATCAAACCAAGGACGAGTAACACACCAATTTGCATCTTGGTTCGAGTTCATGTGGTGATCATAGTGCCATGGGATCGTGCGCTTCGCCCAATCAGGCTCAAGATGGGCACGGCGATGAATATAATAATAATTCCCCGCACTATAAATCGCTGCAAGTGCCATGCCTTTTGAAAAAGGATAGAACACAACACTGGCCACACCTGCGGCTACAGCAAGTGACATTAACTCATTACGCGTACGCCAGTGATCAATGCCTTCCACATAACATTCATCCGAGAAATCTTGTTTACGCACTTCACGATGATGCGCCCAATGCGACTCCATGCTTTTAGGTACAGGGCTATAACGGGGTTGCCCAGGACGATGCACACCATGCAAAACGTATTTATGTGCGAACCATTCAAATGCATTTGCAACCGCTAAACCAGCGATAAAACCCTTGATCATTTTGATCTCCTAAACTGTGCTTCTTTTTATTTAAGATATAAATTTTTGTAGGCGAAGTATTGACGATACGATATATTAATATTGACAAAACACGACAATAAGAGGAACAGACAGGATGTCTCAACTCAAGAATTATACAGGATCAGTTTACGGTGGCTTGGGGCATTTACTGGCGACTTATTGTGAAGCTAAAAATCTAGCTTTACCTGAACAATTACAAAAAATTCAAAACCTTGAACGCTTTGATTATGTCATTTGGCGGGATCTACTTGAAGAGTTGAATCAACTACATCCAAAAATCGGTTTAGGATTAGAAATTGCGGAATACGTCCAACCTAAGCATTTAGGGATTATTGCTTACTTAGCCTTATCTTGTGAAAGTCTTGGTGAAGCTTTAGCACGCTATCATGATTTTCATCGACTTATTTATGATGGAAGTCCTTTAATTGTTGAATTTAATCAACCCTATGCATCTATTCGTTGGGAAGCACCTGAACTACACCCCACTCAACTGACAGACGAAATTGCAATAGCACTGATGGTGCAATTCCTTAAACTGTTTATGTCAGGGGAAATGATCCATTTACACGAAGTTCATTTTGTGAATCCTGCACCTAAAAACCTCACGGTGTATGAACAGTATTTCCACTGCAAAGTTCGTTTTGATCAACCTAAGACTCAGCTTTTACTCCCGATTACTGAAGCATTCAAACCACTAAAAACAGGTGATCACACCCTGCAACAATTGTTATTGCAACAAGCTCAGGCACTATTAGATAAACTACCGAATTCAACACAATTAGATCAGCGTTTACAACATGCAATTTTAACGGGCTTACAGAAGAATCAATATCAGATTGATTTTATCGCTGAGAAATTGGGACTTTCTGTACGACAATTACAGCGTCATTTACAGCAGCAAAACACAACCTTTCAGGAGCGTGTCCAACAAGTCCGCTTTATGTTGGCTACAGAATACTTAAAAGATCCGCACCTGAGTTTGCAAGAAATCTCTTTATTACTTTGCTACTCAGAACAAAGTGCTTTTCAACGTGCTTTTAAACTTTGGACAGGACAAACTCCTCAACAATGGCGAAAACTCAACACAACTTACAGTTCTTTATAAAAACGATTAATGTTCTCACCATTTTACAATTGATCACTAATTAAACAATCTTTATACGAGATTCAGTGACCTATGCTTAATTCATTTAATCAGTATTCCTGTGACGAATACATCTGTGAATCCTGCACGTAGTACGGGTGTAGCTTTCTTTGCAGAAACTGCGGCACTTGGTCAATTATGGTTATTCTGTATTGCACCAATTATAGGTGCAGTTATTGGTGCTCTCATATACAAAGTGGTTGCTACACTCCGAAATTAAATGATCACTCCATAAAAAAACAGCCACTATATGGCTGTTTTTTTTATTGGATTATAAAAATGGATTCTCTATTTCCTGCTCTGGCTTTCGCTCGATCTGTGCAGGTAATTCTTCTTTTTCTAAAGCGATCACCACATCATTAATCAATTGCTGTAAAGCTTTAGCCGCTTTTAATCCCACTTGATCTTTTGTAATCTGCAAATTACCGTACAAACTGACGCAGTCCACTTGGTTTTCAAGCGTCAAATCATAAATCGAAGATGATTCATTTTCAGTTTCAAATGGTTTAAACATTTTCTACTCACTTTATTATTTTCGGGCTATATTCTGAATCTAAATCAATTTACGGCCAAGATCGATTCGATTATCGCAACAATTGTAAGAAATACTGCACAAGTGCATCGACCAATTGTTTTATTAAAGCTTGTTTAGTTTCTTCATCAATTTGCGGAAGACTACTCTGTGAAGTTTGGCTTTGACCCGAACTAAACTGTTTTTGCTGTGCCTGTATCGCTTCTGTAGTCGCTTCTTCAGCACATTGACTTTGACCATCCCAATGTGAATAGCTGATTTCCTTATTGGCTTTGACCTGTTGAGCCGATAATGGTAAATGATAAATATTGCGTTTTTGTTGTTCGGTCAGTTGTGGAAATAAATTAATCCCTAATTTTTCTTCTAGATAACAAACGCTCACCACCTCGACCTGTTCAGAATTATTATTTGGTGCGTAATAAGCCCCAATAATCCCTTGTTTAGGTAAGTACACAGCTTTATAAACCGCAGTCGGGACAATCACACCGCTACCGATTGTTTTGAGTCGTTTTCCTTCAAAAACTGGACCTGTTACAACATATGCATCTTTATGATGTTTGGTCACAACTGCACGGACAGCCTCTTCAAGTTTTCGCCAAACTTCCTGATTGTTTTTAGGTGCTTGAGGCACCATGTTGGCTAAAGAAAAACTATCATATTGTGCAGCAGTATTGTTCATATCTGCATTAGGTGCCATATGCCCACGATCATATCCTGAACCACGATAGTCCGATAACAATGCTCGATGAGCCATTTGTACACGTGTTTCTTCGTGGAAATTATCTTCGCGTTTAATTTTTATACTTAATCGATCAGGGCTTAAATACTCGGCTGACCATAGTGGCGTTTTAGAAACACCTGAATACATGACATTAAAATCATTAAAACATAAGGCATAGCTATGTTTGGTTAAGCTTTCCTTATTGAGCAATGGAGGAACTTCACGATAAAACTGATTAAGACACGCTCCACTACTTGATTGCAATGGAATAAATTTAGAAATCTTTTCACTACCAAAGGCTATCGCAAAGCTTCCTGTTGCGATCAACGCGAGCAGCACTTTTCCAGTATTTTTGCTCAAAAAAGTAGTTTGTGATTTACCTTTTCTCGTTGTTTTCTTTGCCATGACTACATCAAAACCTTTAAGAATGCGAAGCTTAACAACTCAAAAGCTTGATGTATATTGCGTTCCGAGCATGAACGACAATTTATGTCGCAAAACTGTACAATTGATCAGCAGACAATAAAAAAGACACGCGAACGTGCCTTTTTTAAAACCAATTCTTAAATTTCGATTTGACTACCTAACTCGACGACACGGTTAGTCGGAATTTGATAAAAATCACTAACAGGGCTAGTGTTTCGTTGCATTGAGATAAATAAACGTTCACGCCACGGAGACATTCCATCACCAACACTGTGCACGATACGATCGCGTGAAATGAAGAAACTAATCTGCATCAAATCATATTCAAATTCTAATTGCTCATATGCTTGCATTAATGCACGTGGAACATTTGGCTCATCTTTAAATCCATAGAAGATTTTAATGCGATAGAAATGCTCGTTTAGTGTTTCGACTTGCACCCGCTCCTCTTGAGGAACAAAAGGAACATCTTCAATCACAACCGTGACTAGAATATTTCGCTCATGCAATACTTTGTTGTGCTTAATATTATGCAACATCGCATGAGGTACAACATTCGGTGTCCCTGTCAAAAATACTGCATCACCAGGTACACGATGGACATTATCCCCCAGACTTCGGACGAATAAATCCAAAGATAGAGTATCGTGTTCCAGTTTAGCAAAGGTCAACTCACGACCACGCTTCCAAGTCATTAGAATCATGACTGCGATACTGCCGATAAGTAAAGGAACCCAACCACCAGAGAACATTTTTAATGAAGCAGCCGCAACCAGTACCGATTCCAAAAAGAAAAATGGAATAATTAAAAGCAATACTTTAGGCAGACTCCATTTCCATGCATAGAAAATAAAGATCGCAACCAGAATGGTGTCACACAACATCGTTAAGGTCACAGCTAAACCATAAGCACTTGCAAGGTTTGAGCTGGTCTTAAAGATTAAGATTAAAATTACAATCGCGACGAGAAGCAACCAATTCAGGAATGGGACATAAATCTGACCTTCTTCTGAATCTGATGTATGTTTAATACTTAAACGTGGCAGATATCCCAATTGAATCGCCTGACGCGCAAGGGAAAAGACCCCTGAAATGACCGCTTGTGATGCAATCACCGCTGCCATAGTTGCCAAGATAATCATTGGATATAAGGCCCAACTCGGCACCAATAAATAAAATGGATTTTCGATCGCAGCAGGGTTACGAAGTAGCAATGCACCTTGACCCGCGTAATTTAACACCAAGCAAGGTAAAACGACGGTGAACCAACCAAAGCGAATTGGACGAGGACCGAAATGTCCCATATCCGCATATAAAGCCTCACCACCTGTCACGGTAAGGACTACAGCACCCATAATAAAAAAGGACTGTAAAGGATGAGTAAAAATAAATTGAAATGCCCAATGCGGACTCACCATACCCAAAACCACAGGTGTCTGTATGACACTGACAATTCCGAGAATACCTAATGACAAAAACCAAAGTAAGGTAATTGGACCAAAAAATTTCCCGACAAAAGCTGTTCCATGTTTTTGCATCAAAAACAAGGTCGTAACGATCACAATTGCAATCGGTACAATAAAAGGATCGAGTACATCTGTTGCGATGGATAAGCCTTCTACTGCGGAGAGGACTGAAATCGCAGGCGTGATGATGCCATCACCAAAGAAGAGTGATGCGCCAATAAACCCAATTGCAATCAAGTAAATTTTTTTAGTATCTGATATTTTGGCTTTGCGCAAATTCAAGGCCAGTAAAGCCATGATTCCACCTTCACCATTATTGTCTGCTCGCATAACAATAGCGATGTATTTGATACTAATAATGAGCATCAAACACCAGAAGATAATGGACAGGATCCCCAATACATTTTCAGGCTGAATCCCGAGTCCATGTGCAGCATGAAATGATTCTTTCAATGCATACAGTGGACTTGTTCCAATGTCTCCAAAGACTACCCCTAGTGCTGCTAATGCCGTGGCTGGCAACGCTGCTTTTTTTGCAGTACTTTGCATATATTGTCTTCAATATAAAACGTGACTTGACGCAATATTATCATTAGACAAGAAGTTTTTCTGCAAATCTGTTTCGCTACAACTTGGCAGCCTGCTTTTTTTTAGTTACTATCGCACCCCATTGGTGAGGTGTCCGAGTGGCTGAAGGAGCACGCCTGGAAAGTGTGTAAACGTTTATAGCGTTTCGAGGGTTCGAATCCCTCTCTCACCGCCAAATTTAATTTCTATGATGTCTCATAGAGTCTTAAAAGCTTAAATCTAAAAGGTTTAGGCTTTTTTTATTGCCTTATACTATTCGATGAGATCTATTGTAATCCCCTATAACGTGGGGGATAATTGGGGGACTATTTAAAATCAACAATAATCATCCCCCAATATATAAGGATAACATCCTAAATGCTTACTGATGCGCAAGTTAGAAAGATCAAACCAATTGATAAGAAAAAACGCTATTCAGATGAAAAAGGGCTTTATTTAGAAGTTACACCATCAGGTGGACGTTTCTGGCGGTTAAAATATCGATTTAATGGACGTGAAAGCACTTTAACAATAGGAAGCTATCCTGAAATTTCTCTCGCTCAGGCTCGACGTGTCCGTGATGAGGCACGAATACAACTTTATAATAATATCGACCCTAACGCCACAAAAAATCAACGTCTCGATAAAACTGATAAAAACAAGCTTTTCAAAGTTCTAGCAATGGAATGGATGCAAGATCGTAAAGATGCGATCACCGAAGGCACTTACTTACGGGATTTATCTGTTTTTGAGAAAGATCTGTTCCCTGCTTTAGGTGATATGCCAATTGATCAAATTAAGGGAAAGGACGTATTAGCTTGCGCGAAAAAAATTGAAGAGCGTGGTGCATTAGAAATGGCAAAACGCTCTATTCCTTTAACTGGCCGAATTTTTCGCTATGCGATCCGTAAAGGTATTATTGAGAATGATCCAACCCCACACCTACAAGAGGCATTAAAGCCACGTAAAGTAAAACATATGGCTCGTTTGGATATCTCTGAGTTTCCACCTTTTTTAGAGCGTATGGATCGTTATCACGGTAGTATCTTGGTTAAAACAGCACTACAACTAATGACATTAACATTTGTGAGAACTGCTGAACTGATCAATATGGAGTGGAATGAGATTGATTTTGATAATCATTTATGGCGTATTCCTGCATATAAAATGAAAATGGCTCTACCTCATATTGTCCCATTATCAAGACAAGCCGTTGAGCTAATAGAAAGTCTTCGACCAATTACTGGTAACAAACAATTCGTTTTTTATAACCACAGTAAAGCCAAACCCTTAAGTAATAATGCTCTTTTAAGTGCAATTAGAACAATGGGCTATATGGGAAAAATGACTGGACATGGTTTTCGAGGACTTGCATCTACAACCTTACATGAACAAGGCTATATGCATGATGCGATAGAAATACAACTAGCTCACACCGTTGGCAATTCTGTTTCTCAGGCTTATAACCATGCTCAACATCTAGAATATCGGGTTAAGATGATGCAGGAATGGGCGGACTTTATTGGTAGTTTAAGGAATAAAAAATTCTCCCGCTTAAATACGAATGAATATGACAATTAATCATTACCAATCCAATAATGACTCTTTTTCATTAGAACTATTCAGCTCAAATTCCTCTTGATAAGTTGTCAATATCCTCTCTAAGACAAAACATTGCTTCGCAGAAAGATTCTGTTTCCCTATTGCTGCTGTTTTTAGAATACCTTTATCCTTAAAGCTCAGATCATGTTCTTTATTCAAGTAATGCAATAGATTTTTCCAGTAATACTTATCTATAGCATTGATCTTATTCTGCACTGAGATGGAATCAGTCAACTGCTGTTTTATTTTTGCTTCCTCTGCATGATCTTCAGCGCTGTTGCTATCCAATAATTCATTTAAAAAATCCTTGTTAAAACATTGATTCAGGCTTGATGATTCTGCCAAAATCGTTCCCCAACAAGCATCTTTTTTTGCCCACTCTGAAATATTGTTAGTAGTTTTGGCCTGATTAGGGTTGACTAAAATTTGATTAATTCTTCGGGTCAATTCAACTAATGTACTTTGAAGTGCTGCAGATAGTTCCTGTTCTTTCCAAAATTTCAGATAATCAAAAATCTTATTATTAGTTTTTAAATAATGTGATAAATAAGCTATAGTATAAATCACGATATTGGCACGATATCCATTGGTGTACCACGGTTGTGCTGCAACGAGCTTTTCAGTCTGTTTAAAGATGATGGCCCTTACTACAATTTTTTTAAAGTAATACTCATTGACTTCACCTTGTATCTCCATAGTTTTCCAGTTTTTAGCAATATACTCGGAGAATTTGGTGAAGTTTTTTTGTGCCCCCATATTCACCCATTTGGGTTCAGAGCTATCCCAAACCATCATATATTTCGCCAAATCAGTTTTTGTGAATAATTGAGTTTTTGGATACTTGATTCTTAATAATACCTTATTGCCATTAGATAACATTTCATTGTATTGGCCGCGTGAACGCTCATAGAACCAACTAGACTCACGTAAGGCATTCTTAGCTGGTGGTGCCCACATTTTCCGTGACAGTTCTTCAATTTTTACATGGTAAGGATGATTGGCCGATAAATCTGAAAGATTTACTTTATTTTGGGTATTAGCATATTGGGAAATACATGGTACTAATTTTTCACTTTGTTCAAGTGAAACTTTAGTCAACTTCATTTGTACAAAGATGTTGGATAAATCTGCTTTATCTTTAATTTTTGCTTTCGCTAATGATGCTGTTGTTTGACCACCGTTTACTATCTGTAAATCAACCACTTTTGAGATATAAGTACGACCATCCTTAATTAAAACTTCGACATCAGATGCAGTTGCGGTAATCCCATTATTATAGGAAAAAAAATATTCAGGCTCTTTCAAAATTGTATTTCGGATGCCTTTGTTGACTCCTCCTTTCGCCTGCAGGAAACTACGGACATTCTGTTCTAGCAATCTTGCGCCATAATCATTATAAATATCGGCCAACATATCGCCTGGACAGATCACTAAGTATGAAGGCAAGGCTGCATCACCAAGATGGGCAGGCAAACACTCCAAATTCTGCTCATAACGATCAATTAGGTCAATTTCCAGTGCTTCTCTACTAAGACTAGAAGATTTCAATTTATAGAGGCGTGAAATATCCCATAAATGATATTTGATGTTGATCCCTTCAAACTCTTCACGCTGTAATTCCTTAGTGGACTTACTCGATATTTCCCGCTCACTAAAAAAGAATAAGTTAACTTCTTCAATTTTATCCTTATAGACATCAATATAGTCTGCCAAGCGATAAACTTCAGTGGACGGATCTAACTTACTGCTGAAATCATGACTGTAAGATTCTTTAAAAAACTTTAATAGGCGTCTAAACCAGGTACTTAATTCAGTATGGGTCAAGGTTTCCAATTCAATTCGTTGGTCATAATCCGTTACGATCAAGTTGAGTGTGATAGATTCAGTATTTTCATTAGCATCAATATTAAAACCATGAACATATGCCCCAACATGTTTCGGATTTTCGCAGAATTCAAAATCATTTAAATCACCGATCTCAATCAGTTCTTTTACAACTTCTCCAACAAAGGCTTCGAGACTGAACATATTGAATGCTGCAGCTGATGCTGCAACATCCTTTTGTAAACCCTTAAAAAAATCCTGTAATTCACTCATAGTGCTGCTCCAATTTTTTGCACTAGATGTTCTGATTTGTAGAAATCAATCATATTAAGATCTAACTCATAGCTGACATTTAAAATGCCATTGGGAATCAAACCTGAATACAATCGTGGAAAGTCATTGGTAACTGTATAATCATTTGAATGACGAATGATGTAATGATCATTATCATAGTAATGGTCAGGAATATAATGCGACTCCAGCAGCTTATATTCAAATATAGTTAGCAATTCAGCATCATTGAGTTGAGTCAACTTGTCTTTTAAGCTAGACACCATCATATTCAAGTTTATTTTATCAGGCGCATTTTCAGGTGCCTCCAAAACAGCTACTACATGCAGGTATAGCTCAGAAAGATTGGTTTCAAGTTGATGCAATGATGAAATTTTGACACTACGTTTATCTATACTACTGATTGATTTAACTTCGACAGCAAGATCCTTAAAAATAAAGTCATGCTGTAAGCGTTCCGGGCCATGCCATGAATACAGAATCTGTTCTGCTGAATTTGGATATTCAGTTAGTAATACTTCCAAGAAACACATTTCAGCTAAGAGCCCACGAATTTGTTCTGAGCTTAATTTCCCATATGTACTGTATGAAATAAATTTTTTCCAGTTTTTCAACTTCAGTAAAAAAGCTTCGACAATTAGTTTTTCATCATCGGTCTGTTGCAAATCCTTCAACACAAACTGAATAAACTGATCAAAGTACTCGATCAGCTGAACATCCTCCAACTTGAATTGCAAAGCAAAACCACAGGATAGCTCTCTATAATCTGAACTGACTGCTCCAACCTCAACATAATGCTTGTTAAATAATTGGCGTAAATCCTGTTGATGCTGCACAAGAATGGAGAAGCTATTACCATAGTCGCGTGCGATAAAAATATCAGCTTTTAAATTTTCACCAATTCGACGGGTGGTAAAGGAATTTTTTTCAGGAGCACTAAGTTCATTCCATTTAAGTAATGTCCCCATTATTCTTCCTCCTCAAAATCCGCTTCTACTTTAGATTCCACATAAATACGATTGGCAAAAATCTGAACTGCTTGATCAGAATCACCATATGGGAAACTTAAACTCAAGGCAGGATGGCCCAAATCTTGGGCTTCATCCCAATATAATCTTTCCTCAGCACGAGTTTCATCTTCTTGCAAAGACAACTCCACCAAATAAATAATGATTAAGGGTTTTTGTCGTACCTTTCGATATTCTTTAGCAGTTTCCTTTTCAAGCTTTGAGATTTGTTCGTCAGTTAAGCCAATACGTTCATCCATATTGGACCCCAAACGGAGCTTGTTTAACATGTAGTTCATATTGTCAGTTATGGTGACTTTGTTACGTTCTACTGCACGAATATCGTTGAATGTATTCAACACTAAACCTTTGATATGCTTTGTTCGGAACATAACGTCCATTGTTGGGTATTTATATTGTATCGCCACCAAATATCTAGTAGCAGCTTCCATCAGCTCCTGACTTGGAGGTACTCTTTGGTCTGCACCAAACTGATATTCAGCTAATAAATCAATAACATCCTCCACATCCACATCTCGGAAGAATGCTCCAGTTTGATATTTTTCAACCTGATAATTTGTATGAACGTTTTCCCAAAATTTTGTGAGTAACTGATAGTTTTTTGCGTGTATGTTTGGATCCTGATGGAATGAGGTTTGTTCCTTGAGTTCACCACTGAAACTGTAGCTCAGTTTAATTTCTTCAGCCGTTTTCATTTTATTACGGGCAGTAATCATCAAGCCTGTATTGCTGGCTTTGACATATAGACCAAAATCTTTTGGTGTTTTTTTTAGCTGGTTCATTTCTGCAATCTGTCGACGTACATCATCGGCCGCCATGGTAATATGTTCGTACCAGGAATAAGCCTCATCAGTCATGTAAATTCGGCACAAATCTTCATATTGTGGACGATAACCAAACCAACGCCCCATTTGTAACAAAGTGTCATACATTTGGGTACTACGGTAAAAATAGCTGACAGTCAAACCTTCAATGGTCAGACCACGTGAAAGACTGAAACCACCAATAGCGATGACCATTAAGCCACGATTTCCATGTGCAGCGTAATCTAATGAATCTTGAGAAGTGCTATTTACCACGCATGTTTTGAACACGTAGTCCTTTTCAGAATCATCAAACATTTTTCTCAATTCTGTAGTAATCTTCTCCCACTGAATCACTTTTTCATCAAGATCTTTCGTACCTGAATAAAACTTATTAAAAGTGTGATGCAATAAAGAAATATATTCATAATTTAAAGCATCGGGCATAGCAGAGAAACTAAGTACTTGATCACTTAGCTCCGACAGATAATCCAAGACTTTATTTTTCAACTGAACCTGTACATCGACAAACGTGGAGACATTAATCAGCATTGAACAATGTTCATTAGCATCATGACGTAAATTGCGAATACATTTAGCAAGCATAAAACAGCAAATAGCTTCCTTCAAAGAATCAGGAATTCTTCTGATTGTAAAGGTTTTCTTATGTTTTAGCGGAAGATGCTGACCTATTTCTTTTGGAGCCAATGGTACATGAATATATCTATAATCTTCGTTCAGGAAAATCTTTCTAGCACCAAAATAGTTAGTAGGTGCATCCAAATTATAGATAAAATCTTTTGGGAATAAATCTTCCTCACATTCACAATACGATTGCGGATCAATAAAGATATTAGCAAATGGCGTAGCTGTATAACCAACATAACTTGCCTGATTAAAGCATTTCAAAATAGTTCGGATGTAAAAATTGGTTTGGGTTGGATCCAAATCAGAATTTCTAGTATTAATAGAAGCGTTATCTGCCTCGTCATCAATCATCACCATCGGCACATTGATACGACCATTCGACTTTGCCCCTTTCATATTGAAATTGACTAACCAATTATGCAAGCTACGCAAAGTCGATACGTTTTTCTTAATAACCAAAATCACAGGTTTATTAAAATTACTGATTTCAGTCGCAAACGTATCTGCCTGGTTTTTATTAAAGTCCTGATCCACAGTCGTAAATGATGCAGGATGTGGAAACTCACCATCAAATTGTACTGCCACACCAATCGGTGTTTTTTTTCTATCCTTGCCACTCACTCGTCCCACAAACCCTTCATCGATGCGCTGTTGTGTCTGTGAACGCAAGTTATTATGAATTCCTGCAATTACAATAATGAATTTATAGCCTGCATCTGCAGCCTTGGTCAGTAAGGATAAATAGTTACTGGTTTTACCAGATTGTACATCTCCAATCACTAATCCTCTGCGTTGGAATTTATAATTTTCACGTCTTGGATTGCCTAGTAGACTTAAAATACTGTCATTCACACGTGAGATTGACTTTACCACCCCAGGTGGCATACCTTTATCACGCAAATAACGTTCATAAGATGTACTATATATTTTTTCTTCGTGTGTAATCTGTTTAATCCAGTCCTGATCGTGTTCAGCCTCAGCACTGATGACCGAGATACCTAGCTCCATACTGCAATTCACTTTAGACTCTACATAGCGAATAATGGCATCTAAATCCCCCTCGTATTCTGAAAACATCGCCGCCATTTTGACAGTTTTTTGAATATGCTCAATTTTAAAAGGCGCTTCCTGTGTGGAGCATTTAATAATTGCTGTTTGCGCCACGTTATGTTGAATTGTATTAAGCATAATATTCTTCTACCCACTGATCTAAATTTTTAAGATATTGACTAAATAAACCACAAGCTATTGCGGCTTCTTTTAAAATTGCTTTATCTAAGTTTTTCGCTTCCATATATTCAGCAAATTCTCTGAATTTCTCTTGTATTTGTTTTTTTTCATATTCAGCATGTTGACTGACCTGTTTGGGATTTACCGCCATGTCCGCATAAATACTCTGAATTGGTAAGCTACTTTGAATGACTTCAATTAATGCTTGAAAATGTTTGCTCTGCTCTGTCGACATTGTATTTAACAAAGTCGTATAAAGAGGAAATTCAGTGTTAACTCGGTAATTAATACTCTCCCCTGAATATCGACTCCATGCAGATTGATTGTTTTCAAGAGATTTGTTTACCCGCTTAGTTGACATTCTTACACTTGTGTTGGAAATTTTACCCACAATCTGTTTTAACCGCTGAAGAACAGCTAAAGGTGGAGTAGCCTTGGATTTCTTGATATCAATTGTCCATAAATGATCAATAGCTTTATCAAAATTAATCTCTACACGAGCATATTTTGTGTTTTCAGATTTCGGAATAATTCTGAACCAATCCCCCCATACCATCAGCCGGTCGTTACGATAAACATATCCCCCCTGACAATTAAGTAAATCACTGCGCATTTTTAAAGTCTCATATTCCTGTGAAGTCATATTGGTAAAGTGAGGTAATGCATAGGCTTGCATTGTGACTTCAGAATCATTAATAGAGACTTTTTCCGATCCAATGATCTGCGTAAATTTATTGGATAGACAAAAAGGATTGAAGGGATGAATTTCGTGATTATTCAATGTGATTTTTATTTTTCTTATTTTGGCATTTCCTTCAATAAACTTATGAAATACCAATCCAAGATGATCTCTGAGCTTAGTAAGCAAATGTGCAAAATAGCGGTTAGTTTCTACCTCATTATTTGTAAATTCTATTCGATCTATATGATCCCAAACCACAATCGTACCGTGGTAGGCAATTTTTTCCAAATAGGTTGCATCCAATTGAAACTCTATAGGATCGATAATTTTCAATAGCCACTGATCATTTTCAATCACATAATCTAAATCCCACTGAGCAGCACATATTTGCCCATTTTTTGAAGAGATGACAGTAAGTTTTCTCGCTTGGGAAAAGGAGGCTGTTTTCAAACCAAGACCAAATCGGCCAAGGTCCTCTTCTAAGCGAGTTTCTGTTGGTGATTTTGCAGCAAATCTTAAAGCCTGATATAACTCATCGGCGGTCATACCTTGACCATTATCAACAATCAAGAATCGAGGAGCTGGTTTTACTGTAAATATTAGATCAATCTGAGTTGCCGCTGCAGCTATACTGTTATCAATAATATCAGCAACGGCTGTATCTAATGTGTACCCTATATCTCGCATAGATTGCAAAATGGATGCGGCACTAGGCACTAGAATTTTTGTATTATTCATAGGTTTTAAATTTTGAACTTAATACGATAGAGTTTAAAAATAAGCATTATGTTTTACAATGTAATTAATCTTTATTTAATAAAATTATTAGTTCTATTTTATAAATAATTTTTCTTCATCTCCAAATTAAAAAATCAGCAATTAAACTGAATCAACATATCTCATTTTAGATTATACACAAATACTAAAAATCAAGGGAATAAACACCAATCACAGAAAGGATCAGTGTTTGATGTATGGAAAAACTTACTTTAATTTTCTTATATTTTAGATAAATTACCTATCTAAGTCGTGCCAAATATAAGATTTTTCATTTCTTAAGAACTTTTCAATCACATACACAGGATCTAAATATAAGCACTCAATAGGCGCAAAGTCTGCCACCAAATTTTTTAACTCTTCAATATCTTTAGATTCATGTCTATAACTCATTTGAATCTTAGATAAATAAGGCTCTTTACCAGGAAAAATAAAAATGTTTTTGATTGCTTCAGGTTCAATATCAGGATAAATAAGTTTTACAGCTTTGACATAGAAAAACTGTTTAACCAAATCTGACCATCCTGGCGCATTTCCAGGATTAGTAGCTAAATAATACTTACTATCTATCACCCAGCAACGGCTTTCATCTTTGATGAATAGATCTATACGCATACCTTTTTCGACTGAGTCATAAAAATTTTTAGTCGGGTCTGAAAAATGATATTGAGGTATAGGTAGTAAAGAATTGATTTTGGGATCGACCCCATGAAATATATTTTTAAGTAAGAACTCCCAAACATAATGAAATTTTCGAATCCCAATCACAATATTATTTGAACCAGACTCCTGTACTCTTTCTAAATATCGAATAAGAAGCTGTAAGGTCCTAACCTCAAGAGAAACAAATGTTGAATGTAATCTCTGCTTTAGGAAATGAATTTTTTGATCTAACCCCATTTGATTGAGTAAAACTTTTTCGAATAATTGGTCTTCTGATACAAAGCTAAATCGTTCATCTAACCAAGAAAATTTCTCTAATATCTCCAATATAATTTCACAATGAATGCTTGAAATTAGATCATCCTGATATACAGAAATTGGGTATTTTTGAGGATTTAAATATAATGGAACATCATTTGTTGTAAAAAAGGGAAACTCTCTCTTAACTGTTTTAGACCAATTAGTTCTACCCCTTTCACTATAGCTATTTGTTTTAAACCGTAATATTCCTACATTAAAATATAGATCAATTATTTCAAAAATGTCAGTTAAAGAAATTTCTTCAATAATATCGCCCAACTCTTCTTCATCGTAAGCCAATAGACTCGAATCAATTGACATCTTATAAGAGTAAATAGTTTTTATTAAATTTCCAATTAATTGAATATTTAGAGAAGATGATTTTGCTGGACAAAAACAGTATGTACAGCCATCAAATATGATGACTCCACAAAATGCTATTTTCATTCCTTTATCGACAACATCAACGCCCCCAAGTGATTTTAATTTATCAACCACGAGCTCAGGAATTCTTTTTAGATCAACAAATTGCTTGTCTTCAAAATACTGATATTCCATCATTACTTTTCTGTCGTATCAATGTCATCAACATCTTTTTGGGATTTTAGAACTTCTATAAACTTTTCAGAGAATATGGGACCTCCATTTGAATAAATTTGATGCAACTGCCCATATCCATGAATTTCTCGCTTAAATATTTCATCATTTTGATTCTTATATTTAAGAGCATCATCCCATAGATATGAACAAATTTTACCAATGAAAGTTTGCCCAGCTATATCTTCTTTGAGATCACTATCTTTGATAAACCATGGACCGATGAACTTATCTTCTACTACTTTTAGCTGCACTAAAACAGTATTAATAGCTTGAGCTAAAGTCTTCCACTCTACACTCGGCAAATTGGCATCATTTATAGGGATAAATCCATTTGCACACTCAGTAAAATCAAGCGGCAAATACTCAAAAATCCAACGTCTTTTGAATGCTGTATCTAGAGGAAAAACAGCCTGATCACTACTATTCATCGTTGCAATAATTGATAAATTATTAGGTATGATCAATTGACGCTTTGATATGAATTCATGTGCTTCTAAACCAGGTACACTTTTTAAAGAATCATATAAATCCTCATCCTGTATCAGGATAGGATACTCACTTTTGCCTTCATCATCCCTATCTAATAGCTGGAAAACTTCTCCAAAAACTGCAGCAGTATTTGCTCTATTAAGCTCTTCAATGACTAAAAAGTAGCGGGTTTTTGGATTTAGAATTGCTTTCTCAAGGATTTGAATAAATGGACCTTTTCTATAACTATAAGTTATATTTCCACTCGAATCTTTGTGCGGTTTTAAACAACCAATAAAATCCGAATATTGAGTTTCTGGATGAAAGACTGTTCGAATATAATTTTCACCTACTATCTTACTAACAGATGCACTTTTTCCTGCTCCTGGAGCCCCATAGATTATTTTATTAATACCTTTTTCAACTATGGTTTCTTCATCAACTGGCTTACTAGATTGATGAAAATCAACATCCAGTGTGAATAAGAACTTATTTTTTTCTTCTTTGGTAATTGTTAATACTGACAGATACGGCAAAGAAATTCTGCGAACTAAATCATTAAAGATGTCTCCTGATTCAGACCTAATATAATAACGTTTGCCATCATCAAAATCAGTTAAATTAAAAACAATTTCTTCAGATAAAACTAATACTTCATTAAAAATTGAATCCCAATATTCTTGAGATACTTCTTTATATTTGTTAATAAATTGATAACAGAACTCAAATTTTTCTTTTAATAAAAACTCTATTAGATTCACTTTTCTGAAATAATAGATATTTTCATCAGTAAAGTTATCAAAAAAAGTCTTAAACTCCTCTCTATTCTCAGCAGACCCGATATGAAATTTAGCTTCACCTGAACCTTTTGTTTTTAAAAGTTTGATTTTTCGATGAACAAAACTATCAACTAATGGTCGAGAAATATTTCTAAGTGTCATATTAGATTAGGTGAGAATAAAATTTTAATTTATCCTACACCTAATCCATTAAAAAATAAAAGGCTATATCGCCAACGCTAGTTGTTTTTTATCTTCTTTGCTAGACCAATCAACAACTAGGTTTATCTGTTTAACAATATTCATCAGCACATCTACCACAATTGAGTTACCAGCTTGTCGATAAGCTTGTGTATCAGATACAACTATCTTGAAACTGTCACAAAAACCCATGAGTCTTAAACATTCTCTTGGTGTTAATTTTCGGATACGACCATGTGTAGTAACGTAATTATCAACACCTGCTCGATGCATTTTTGTCATTGTTGCTAATAACGGGCGAGCTATCTCTAAATCGATTTTGGGACGGGTATAAAAACCTTTTGTACCTGTAGCCATCACATAATTTACAAGTTTCTCTGAAAGAAAATACTTCTCGTCTATTGGGTTTGGTAATTCTTCAAAAATAAAATCACCGTGCCAATTAAATTGCTGATTTGCTTTTTGACATAAACCAATCGAGCCATTAATCTGTGTATATTGTTTATTTAAGTTTTTTGTACTAATAACAAAATCAATGCCTTTATCCCCTAAATAATATTTTTCAGGCGTATTTTCTAGTAAGAAATTCTGCATTGTCTTAGTCAAAGGCTGTGCCTTAGGGAATTCAAAATCGACTGAATGATCAAGGAAGCCAACAACAAATAATCGTTCTCGGTTTTGAGGAATTCCATAGTTTTTAGAGTTTAGAACTTGCGAATACCATTTATAACCAAGATCACTGAATACATTTTGCATGATAGCCCAAGTGTTACCATCATCGTGACTCAAAACACCTTTAACATTTTCATATATAAAAACTTTAGGTCTTATCTCGCTCACTAAACGCGCAAACTCATAAAAGAGAGTCCCTCGTGTATCTTCGAAACCTCCCCGCTTCCCTACCATTGAGAATGATTGACAAGGACTTCCCCCAACAAACAGATCAATTTCATTTCTATATTGGTAACCATCCATAAAACGAACATCATAATGAAAATGCTCAGATGGGATTCCATAATTCGCTAAATAACTCTCTTCAACAAAATTCTTCTTTTTCTTACGCTTATAAAGATCATCAATATATTTTTTTTTCTCTCTAAAATTTATTAGTTTAGTGAGATGTTCATCTATTTCACTACGTTTCAAATCCAATTCAATGTTTCCATTATCGCATGCAAATGAGATTTCATGCGGAATAGATAAGCGTTCTAGAGCATGCTCAATAGCCCCAATACCACTGAAAACTGTACCTAATTTCAACATAGAAAACACTTCAAATTTGATTTTAAAAATACTGTATACCAGACCCAGATATTTGTGTCCAGATGTAAATTCAACTTTAATGTAAACAAAGTTATTTATCTTTAGTAAATTTTTCAACTAGTAAAAAAATGAAATAAAAAATTTCCATTATTTACGGCTAGCTAACAGAACATCAGTCATCTCGATATGTACCTATCTCTGTAAATTGTTAATAAATCTATGTTTAGCCGAGATAATGACATCATTTGATTTCACGCTATCATGCAAAGGAAATCGAAGTAATAGATTTTGGGGAATTGTTTTGTTGGGTATTTTAAGCTCGTAAGTTCAATAACAATTAGCTATAGACATGAAAGATTCATGCAGCAGTCGCATTGCCACTATCTTTATCAAGATCTCCATCTTAGCAGTTTGCACAAAATGGTTGATATAAACTCTCCGTTTCTACCCTAATTGTAGATTCAAAGAATTCCAATACATTTGTATCGTAATAATCTAAAGTTTGCTTCATTTTTTCCACAATTAATTTTTCTTAATTCTATCAAAAAAATAAGGGAGCAAAAGCTCCCATTACTCTCGTTCTTCCATCTTAGACTCAATCCACTGATGAATCTCCCAAGCCGACCAACCAATACGCATTTCGGTTAACCGCACAGGTTGAGGAAATGTAGGATCGTAATATTTCGATTCCTTGTTGATCATCTCATAGATCTTTGATCGGCTTAGGGCAGTAAACTCAACAACATGTTTGATGTTAATAATTTGATTCATCTGAAAAGTTTGACCTGTAAACGCATTCATGATGTTTAACTCCTAATCATTGATGCGAGCGGTAATTGCTCAAATGATAGGTCTCCTGAATAAAAAATTACTTGATCCAATCTGATCCAATGCTGTCTAATTCAAAGCCTGCACCGACTGCTGCAATCCTTTCTGAATGTCCTGAACATGAGTTAAATCATTAGGTTGCTGACCCTTCTCTGAATTCGCTTCATCCATATAGAACTCTTCAACAATATCTAGCCCCTCTTCGCCTCCTACCTCAAAGCTGGCATTGCTATAACCCTGCCGCGCTACTTGATCTAATGTCTCCTGATAAAACCCTGCTGCCTTACTTTGTTCACTGATTTGCTTAGCATTGCTAATCGCTTCTTGTAAGTTGATACCCTCCCTTAAAGTCAAATCCACGTAATAGATCGGAGTTCGGTAGCTTTGCGTGGTGCTCTTGCCTCTGAGAGTGAGTTGCAATGGTAAACATGAAAGTAAGTCACCTGAAGCCGAGCTGTAATAACGTAATCGTGCTGCCAAAGTTCGAATACTATTAAAGCCTGTGGTTCTAAATATGAAGGTACCAAACTCATCGGATTCATCTAAATTGACGTAAAGTCTGCCATAAGGCTTACACAGTCCGCCTTGTGCCAATGGACATAAATCAGGGGATGGACATGGATGTTGTTCAATCCCGTTTTGTCCTAATCTTTGGCAAGTTTCTCCATTGCCTGAGCAGATTAAGCGTCCTGTTTGGCGGTCAAATAGGCTGTACTCTGCCCGTAGGTTCAGTTCAGGATCGTTAAAGATCATCCGTACTGGAATACTTCTAAGCTTTTGGTTTTGATTCGGTGCCTTAGCGCGTAGCTGTTCATCGAGTGGATGTTTGACCCATCCGTCTTTCCCTTGAATTTGGCTGGTAATGGTAAATTGATCGTCCTTTTCAGGGACGCGTTTGCCGTTCTTTTCCACAATCTTACCAATACTGATACGACCAAGAACAGGTGGTGTAATTGCGAGACCTTTAATCATGTTGATGTCCTCTTATATCGATGTTGAAGTAATGTTTAGATTTTGGGCATAAAAAAATCCCATATCTGTTGAGGTATGGGATCGGGTTATTTGATGTAGCTTTGGTGATTGATACGTTGTTGGGAAATAAATGCTGGAATGTGTAGCTGCCCTATCCACCATTTGG
>Ga0154420_1131_pt2 | contig 69127 bp, 66 predicted proteins | sample RifGroC1_FD_115924 | JGI IMG/M metagenome (GOLD analysis project Ga0154420, IMG submission 115924) | Acinetobacter sp. GWC1_38_13
TCCTAGTTTTTCCAAACTGAGATTCATCGCACGGTACAAATCTGCTGCAGAATCAACAAGTGTTCCATCGAGATCAAAAAGAATAAGGCTACGACGCTCTAACTGTGCAATTAGCATAAATTTACTCGACATAAAAAAGGCATACACTCATGGTATGCCCTGATTGTAAAAGCTTCGCGTAATTATTTAAAGAACAGCCAAGCAATCACAGCCAAAATGATCAGCACGATAATTGAAATCAAACCTACAGATGCATTTTTCTGTTGCTCAACTTGTTGTGCCACTCGTGATACAGGCTCTTCAAATGGAATAGGTTGTTGCTCTAAAGTCGACTGCACATCAACACCTTGTGGTATCGGCGCAGGCTTTGGAATCGCAACTTGCTGCGGCATTCCATCACGACTAATTGGGGTTTCGACAGCACGTTCAGCTATACTCGGCATACCTTGGTCGTGTGATGTTGATGGCGCTGGTTCTGCTTCAATTTCAGGCAATTCAGCATCAACAGGTGCAAGTACAGAAAACATAAAGCTCGCAAATTGCAAAATATCCCCATCATGCAACTCTGTTTCTTGTTCAATTTTCAAATCATTGATAAATGTACCATTTGAAGAATTCAAATCTTGAACCCAAAGCTGCTGATCTTTCAACAACAAGGCAGCATGTCGACGAGAAATATCAGCAGATTGCAACAAAAGGTCAGCATCTTGATGACGACCAACTAACATATCACGCTCTACGCTAATCTCTTGCCCCGTAAATTCACCCGTAATGGCTTGTAGTTTCCAAGTCATAGATGCATATCCTTATAAAATTTCTCTCAATTTTAACATTGTGACATAAGGTCTTCTGTGCATCTACTGTGAAGATGCCGAACGAATCGTCGTAGTTGTCACTGTATTCTTACTACGCTCAGTCGATTTTGCTGGCAGCTGAATAGATTGCTGTTGTACCTGGGGTTCTATAGTCGCTACAGGTGTAGTTACGACACTACTTTGATTTTGTGTTGCTGTTGGAACCTTTTGATACGGTGACGTAGTATTTAACGGTTGTTGACGATAAATATCAGCCACATTTTCAGGTAACTTAGCAAAATTACCATTTTTATCCATAGCTAGCTGCAAGCTATAAAGCTGATTGTAACGTTGTTGAGAAATTCGACGCACATCATCCGAATCACCAACAATCGTTGGGTGAATGAAAACCAAGAGATTACGTTTTTCATTGGTTTTACTGTCTGCACGGAATAATCGACCAAGATAAGGAATATCGCCTAAGACAGGCAATCCTTGTCTCGAATGGATTGAATTGTCGGAAATCAAACCGCCCAGAACAACCGTTTGACCATGATCAGCTAAAACCGAAGTTTTGATGGCACGCTTACTGGTCACCAAATCAGTTGCTTGACCGCGACTTTCCTGTACAGCAGAGACTTCTTGCTCAACCTCTAACCGAACAGAACCACCTTCACCAATATGCGGTACAACTTTTAGCGTTACACCCACATCCTTACGTTCAACAGTAGTGTATGGATTCACACCTGTACTATTAGTCGTCACAGAACCTGTTACGAATGGTACATTTTGACCCACAACAATATAGGCTTCCTCATTATCCATCGTCACAATAGATGGTGTAGAAAGAAGATTGGATTTCGTATTACTTTTTAGCGCCTGAATCAATGCACCATAAAGCTTACGCGAACCATTCGCACCTTCTTTATAGTCACCCACTACAATCGAAGAACCAGCCCCAATTGCAGAGCCCAAACCAGCCGCTCCACCTGTCAGATATCCAGCAGCTAGTTTTGATAAACTAGACCCAACATTAGTAAAGTTTATTAATCCAATACCACTACTTATATCACCTAATGCCCACTGAACACCCAATTGATCTGCATCATCACCAGCAACTTCAATAATTGCTGCTTCGATCAACACCTGTTGACGACGTATATCTAATTGCTGAATCGCTGCCTCAATTTCACGCATTAACTGAGGATCCGCTTTAACGACCAATGCATTCTGCGTACTGTCCGCAATAATGCTAACACCATTACCATTAAAGCTTGAAACACCTGCATTTTGATTATTTGAGCCGCTATTCAAATTAATTGAAGGCGTGGAAATCGAGGAAGATGATCCAGATGTTGAATTTGAGCTTTGATTGTTTGAAACAAGGTTATTGATTGGGTTATTTGATGAGCCTGCATTATTTGATGCTGAAGATGATGAAACCGATTGACCAGTGACCAAGCCTTGCAAAATTTCAGCTAAGTTTTTTGCACTGGCGTATTTCAAACGAAAAACCTTCAAACCGCCCAAACGATCTGCTGAAGGCACATCTAACATTTCGATCATTTGACGTAAACGTTTACGCGAATCAGGATCACCCTTAATCAAAATGCGATTAGTCCGATTATCCGCAATAATGCGTACACGTGAGCCAATAAAATCTTTAGATGCGCCTGTTGCACTCATCGTTTCTAGCAAACCAATGATTTCTTCTGCTTGGCTTGATTGCAAACTAATCGCTTCAATATCATTCTGACCCGTGCCATCAAGATTACGCACAATATTTTCTAACTGATAAATATTTGCGGCACGATCAGAAACAATCAACGCATTTGTTCCAGCTACAGCAGCTAAATGCGCGAATTGCGGCATTAGAGGACGAAGTGCAGGAATCAAATCATTGGGGTTAGTATTTTGCAGCCAAATCACACGTGTAACGATTTGGTCTCCACCCGCACGACTGCGTGAATCATATGGGATACCAGAATTTTTTACATTGCTATCAGGAACAAGTTTTACAGTATTTCCCGATGGTAAAGCCACAACACCGTTAACATTCAAAACACCTAGAAATAGGTCATAAACCTCATCTTTATTTAAAGGCTTATTTGAAATCACCGTGACGTTACCACGTACACGAGGATCAACCGCAAAGTTTTTCCCCGTAATATCTGCAACTTCATTAATAAATGCTGTTAAGTCCGCATCACGTAAATTGATCTTCCATGTTTGTGCTTGCACATGGGTACTGATTGACGCGGCTAAAGGTGCTGCGGCAAGTAATGCCCAAAGTGGACGTTGATGATTTAAAAAAGCCATAACCTGCACTTATTCCTAACTTATGTGGTGACGTGTTATCACTAAAAACTTTGTTGTATGGTCATCACTTGATCACCACGTTTTATTTCTATTTTGGCATGCCCTTCACGACGTACTTGCTCTAATAATTGTACTTCGCTTAGCCCTTGCCCAACAGTTTGACCGTTAATCGAAAGAATACGATCACCTGAGCGCAAACCTAATGTGTTTTTCAAGTTCGATGGTGTTCGATCAGAGATTTCATAACCATCTGAACCTCCGCCGGTCACACCCATATTTTTTAAATACTGCTCTCGGTTATCTTGCATCTGCTGTATCGCTTGACCTAAAGCAGATTGCGGAGAACTTTGAGAAGGTGCTTGGGGCTGCATTTGAGTTGGCTGATTATTCATACTTTCATTTAAAACGGGTGCTATCGGTTGATATAAGCCGTTTTCTAGACCTTTGAATTTAACTTCTCGTGTAGCACCATTTCCTTGCCTAAGAATCACATGATCCCAATAAACCTCTGCAAGTTGGTAGGACGTTGAGCCAATCGTCTCACCGACACGATAACGTTCAGCAACATCATTGAGTTTAATGACAGCAGAGGATAAATAACTTGGATAACCTAGCAAAACACCCTGCAACTCTAAATTAACATTATCTTGAGCAGAAACTGCTGCGGGTTCGTTAAATAATGCAAACGAACTAATGTTGGGTACTTGAGCTTGCTGCGAACCCAACTCAACTCGATCAAACTGCATCGGCTGCGGCGGTGCGACAACAAACCAAAATAAAGAAGCCAACTTCCAACATAGCCATAGCACTAATATTACCAACACCAACGCACCTAGCTTGTCTAATTTCTGCCATCTCAATTGTTGAATCTTTTGAGCAAATTGTTTCATCAGAAGCCACCCTGCATGAGTGGTTGACGTGAGCTAATCACGTAAGTGTCTAAACCAGCTTTTCCTTCATATGATGGAATATTCAAAAGCATTCGTTGCGTCAATTGCACATCAAGCATCAAACTAGGGTCTAGACTTAGATTTGCCATTTTTTGACTACGCTGATCACGTACATCTACTTGTAGCTGACCATTTTCATCTTTTATTTCAGCCATTAATGAAGGCATATTCATACGATCTTGACGTTGACCGAACGTATAATTCAATTCACCACCACCCCAGTTTAGCTGCCCTTCCGCAGCACTAAATCCTTTTTCTTTTTGATAATTTAACTGAACATCTTTTAATTGAATCGCGTTCTCAGGCCACTGCCAATTTGCAAAATACTTTAAGGTTTCAGGTGAAACTTCACCTTGAAGATTCTTGATCATGATTTTTTTACCAAAACCATAACCAAAAACACCATTAAATTGAGTATTTCCACTGTGTATATCGAGATTGGCACCAACACGTAATAACAATAAATCTAGAGGTCTAGTTTTCCAATGGACAGTTCCTCGCAATTGACCACGCTGCCAATCCGCCTGCCCCTGCCAGATATTGCCACTAACATTATGTAATATTTGATTATCTTTAGAAAACTTAGCAATTAACCATGTTGCTGGAATTTGTAAAATAATAAAAATTAAGAATGCAAAAACGGCGAAAATCCACCATCTCAATTGTTTTGTTTTTTTCTTCATTCCACCCTTACCAACACGCAAAATATCATCCTTGTCGAGACACTCGCCCTCTGATTGACATTATGCATACTTTTTCAACATCGCCAATTCTCTCATATAAAAAAACCAAGCTTTTTAAGCCTGGCTTTTTAATAAAGGATAAAATCACCTTATGACAATACGATGACTTTAAAACTTGCCTTAGATTAAGAAATCTTCAAGTTTTGCACCTTTCTCTAATTCTGCAACTAACCAACGTGGTTGCTTACCGCGACCTGTCCAAGTTTCTTCTGCATTATTTTTATTACGGTAACGCGGCTCAACAGCTTTACGGGTTGTTTTCTTACGTTTTTGCTCACCAAGCTCCAAAAGCTCTTCAACGCTGTATCCAACGTTTTCAGCAATCGCAATAATTTGATTATAAGCATCTTCAATTGCTTGATCTTTTTTGCTTGCAATTAAAGCTTCAGCTTCAGCTTGCAAACGCTTGAGATCTTCAACAGATAAATCACTAATATCTGGTTTCATTAGAACCACTCCAACTCAAAAGGGAAATATATCACTCAAAAATAAAATGAATTAAAAATTCAACTCAATATTAGTTTATATGTAATTAGATAATCAATATTAAAATAGTCAACTCAATCACAGCATTCACTTAAATCAGCCATTATTTACAATAAAACACAGAAACTTTCTCGATCTCAAATATTACAGTACATTTTATCATTCTTTTAATCGCTTACTTTATTGTTATTATTTCTTAAAATATCAATTCAAAAATTCACCTTAAAATAAACTTAACCTAGATTTATAAGTAAGCTTTATTTTAAAAAATTTATTGAATTGCACCTCGATACAACTCAATAAATATGACTTAGATAAAATTATACATAACTGTCTTTACATATTATTCAATATGATGCCCAACACTTGATTCCAACGTTATAATACGATTACGAATCTCGGTTGGTATATTAATTTTCTTTGAATCATGTTTGCCAACACACACCATGACGGCCTCACCAGTTGCAACCACTTGAGCTTGATCACGACTCCATAGAACATAATGCATTCTAAACGCACTATTTCTTAACTCTTCAATTCTTGCACCAATATGCAGCACATCAGGATAAAATACTGGGCTTAAATATTTACATTGACTCGAAGCAACAACCGTCAATATATCCTCATCGAATATATTTAATTTCATTAAATAAGCAATTCGTGCACTTTCAATATATCGATAATATTGAACATTATTTACATGTCCAAAAGCATCCATATCCCCCCATGCAACAGTTTGCTCAAGAATTACTGGATAGACAGACAGCTCTTTCATTATTTCACTCATATCTTAAAGTTAAGAAAATTAACATCATTTTCAAAGATTAAATTCAACTGTCTGATTAAATCAGAATCATCACCCAAGGTAGATTTAATCCTTAAATAACTCATTAAAATATTATCAGGATATAAATCCAACAATTGTGCTGCTTCAGTCTGGCGATCTGTCGCCATAAATATATGCCATTTTGCAAAAGCCAGCATTGGAACGCTGGTATATTTTTGTTCCAACTCCATAATTCGTTGTTCAACATAAGCATAATCAGGAATTTGCTTAAGTAGCTGTTGTTGAAACCACAAATAAAATACTTCAGGATCAAAATGCTCTTGCAATAGATGTAAGGCAAGCTCCTCGTGCTGAACACTCATTTCAGGCATTCGAGCCAATAATTTTAACCAAAGTACTTTACTGGTATACGGCCGTGCTTTGATTTCTGAATGCAGCATCATGTAACGTTGTTGAAGTGCACCTAAATCATCGACAGTAGCTTGATCAAATTGAATTAATAATTGCTGCAACCAAAGATCACGATGTTCTGCATCTAGCAGCCCATGTTGAGTACTTTGTAAAAACACCCATGGCTTTTGTAAGGCCAATTTACCCCACAAACTGGTTATTTTTTGCTGATATGCCGTTTCAATTTCGCTTAGCCAAGGGGATAGTTGATGCTGTGCGAGAAATTCCAAATGTGTAAGTGCTTTTTCTGTTTCTTGTCGCTCTAGAAAAATATCCACTCTAAGCAATTCAGCAAGTTCAAAAGCCATAGGGGCTGACTTTTCTAGATTCATCAATGCCGTTTCATAATCACCATTGCGATAATCAAATTGAGCATCAACGATATTACTCAGTAAACCTGACTGTGTGAAAACTCGCTCAATGAACACTTGCTGATCTTTGGCAGCATCTAATAACCAAACGATGCCAAGCTGCTCATAAGGATGTAAATCTTTAAATCGAAGAATTGTATCTTTCTGTCTTTGCTGTTGTGCGAGATATCTTTTTGCTAATAACCATCCTGCCTGAGCGATGAAACTCACAAGAATAAAGCACGTTACTAATCCCCAAAAGCTACTTTGAAACTGCCAGTCCCGCCAATAGATAAAAGCGTAACCACTACCGTAACCATAGCTAAAGACTGAAAAAATAGCGAATAAGCTAAGGATTGCAAGGAAATATATCTTCAATAAATGCTTCATATCGGACTACCCTAGCAAACCGAGAGTCGTTAGTTTCGGAGCAGGAACGACTGGAAGATTAAGCATTTTCTCCACACGTAGTTTCATTTGCTGACTACTTCGATCTGGCAAATCCTCTAAAAGCAGCATAACTTCTTGCATTGACTTGCGATATTCAGCGGCTTGATTTAAATGCAATGCTTGCTCTGCAAGTAATAATCTTAATTGAGCCTCTTTTAGTAAAATACTTCGTTGGATTAAGTCTGGTGGAGTGCGTTGCACCTTTTCAAATTTGAACCATTGCCACCATGAACGTTCACTGTTTTTCTGCAGTCGAATATCGGGTTTCTGCATTTCTTGCTGAAGCTGCTGATCTAAATACTGCAATAACGTATCAAATTGCTGACGCTGCTGAGTTTGCAGCAATACATATTGTTGAATGTTTTGCTTATCTTGCTCAATCGCTTTGATAAGACCATGCTGCAATGCTGGTGAAACTTGATGTTGAGCCATTTGTTGTTGCAACTGATTCAACTGTTCTAACGCAAAAATAAATTGTTGCTGATCCACTGCAAATTGCACTAATTGTAGCTTTTGCTTGATCACAACGGCGGGGGCAATGCCATCAATCGTTATCGGTGCAGTTACAAGTTTATTATTGGTATTTGAGGTGTTTTTGTCTTGTAGTTGTCGTTGCAAACCCACTAATTGGTCATTTAACAAAGAGTATTGTTGCTGTGATTGAACCAACTGCTGTTGAAGCTGAGGAATTGTTTGAGAATATTGCGCAACATCATAACTGAGTTTCGCCAACCACACCAAACCCAGAACCAATATGAAATAAGCAATTTTTCTCATGATTGTCCTTGCCAGCCTTGAATAGAATGAATAATTTCTAATGGTGCTAATGTTTCTAACTGAATATATTCCAACATAGAATCTACTTGATTTTGCGTTTGACACAATACCTGAGCTAAACGCTCACCAAGTACTAAATAAATACAATCCAACTCTTTACTAATCTGTGCGGTGAGCTGTTGCCAGTTTCTCCAACTTGCTTCACTACTAATCAACACAAAAACTGGTTGTTGTGATACCAATTGAGAAACGAGTTTAGGAAATTTAGTCAAACTTAGTTCAGGGCATTGGCGACGATAAAGGATAAAGTTGAGAATATTTACGCCTGTTTGTTGCAAATGTTGCATCATAAATTGACGTCCGCCATGCCCACGCCAAAATGCGACTGTATTTAAGTCAACGCGTTCTCTAAGTATCGGTAGCTGCAACATCCCTTCTGAACTTTCAACATCAGGAACAAGACTATCAATCCCAAAGGTTTTTAGCGCTGCTGCTGTGGCTTGCCCAACCGCGATCCATTGAATATGTTTAAGTTGATCTAAATCAATCCCACTATTCTTGAGATGCAGCATGCCAATCTCAACAGCAGTTGGACTGACAACAACGATCACTTGCGAAGCCTTGAGTTGATCATACAACTGCATCAAATCTACTGTAAATGGCTCAGCAACCAACTCAAGTAAGGGCAAGGATTCAACCTGTATCCCCTCTTGAATCAGAGCTTGATTTAATGAATGTGCTCGATCTTCAGGGCGCGTATTGATGAATAACATTTTAATATAAAGCTTTCAGTAGCTCACCTGCACCCCGTGCCAATAGTTTTTCGGCTAAAACCACACCTAATCGCTCACCCTCACCCAATGCTCCTGACAATTGTTCTTTTAATAGCGTCTTTCCATCTACACTACCGACTCGACCTTCGATATGAAGTTGATTTTGAGTAATTATCGCATAACCAGCGATCGGAACTTGGCATCCACCTTCAAGATAGGCATTAAATGCACGTTCTGCACGTACACAAATTGAAGTTACTTCATGTTGAAGAGGAGAGATTAATTCCAGTAATTCTTGATCATCTGCACGACATTCCAAACCCAAAGCACCTTGCCCTACTGCAGGCAAACTCAATGTAGGTGCGAGGCAATGGCGAATTCTCTCTGCCAAACCTAAGCGTTTTAAACCTGCGCTCGCTAAAATGATCGCATCATACAGTCCATCATCGAGTTTAGATAAACGTGTTCCGACATTACCGCGTAGATCAATAATTTCTAAATCAGGACGTTGCTGAAGTATCTGACATTTACGGCGTAGACTTGAGGTCCCAACTTTCGCACCATGTGGTAACTCATCAAAATGAGCATATTGATTCGATACAAAAGCATCTAGAGGATCTTCGCGTTCACAGATCACTGCAAGTGTTAAGCCTGCAGGTAAATGCATCGGCACATCTTTCATTGAATGTACAGCTAAATCAGCACGCCCATCCAATAGTGCTGCTTCCAACTCTTTTACAAATAATCCTTTACCACCAATTTTTGCCAAAGGCGTATCTAAAATCTTATCACCTTGGGTTACAAACTTAACCAATTCAACCGTTAAATCAGGATAAAGTTCATTTAAACGAGCACGAATATGCTCAGCTTGCCAAAGTGCAAGAGGACTTTGTCGAGTTGCAATTTTTAGAGTTTTCATAAATCTAAGTTAAGTATTGATCAAAGCAATTGCTCCAAACTTAACTTGATCATTTAAAAATGCAAGTAAAAAAAGCAAAAAGTGATCATAACAAGCTTAGCTTCAACAAATTATAGTTGATGCATACACTCTCTTAGACTTGGTAAATGACGGCGACTCACCGACAAGCGCTCCTCAAGTTCACGTAATCGAACTTGGTATTGTCCAGCAGCAACCAGCTCTAAACCTTCTAAATAATCTAGTGAAACAAGCGCATTACGATGGATTCTAATAAAGCGGTCAGCAAACTCATGCTCTAAATCTTTTAATGTTTCGTCTATCAATACACTGCCATTTTTATGGCGCACGGTGACATACTTCTGATCCGCCAAAAAATAATAAATATTTTCTACAGGGATAAGTTCGACCCCACGATAAGTTTTCGCAGCAATTTGGTGACGTTGAGTTTTAGTATCGTACATATGATCTTGTTGTTTTAAACCCGTCATTTGAGCTTGGGTAAGTTGAGTTAAATTATCAAAAACCTGCTGTAAATCTTGTTGGGCTACAGGTTTGAGTAAATATCCTTGGGCTTGAAATTTAAATGCTTCCAATGCATGTTGATCGTATGCCGTACAAAAAATAATAGCAGGACGTGGGTTCAAGTGACTCAATTGCTCAGCGCACTCTAATCCATTCATCCCTGGCATTTGAATATCTAATAAAACAACATCTGGTGAATCATTTTCAATATGATCTAACACATCTTGCCCATGATGTGCTGTCGCAATCACATCATGCCCCATCTGGGTCACTAAACGTGATAAACGCTCTACTGCGAGAGGTTCATCATCAGCAATCAGAACTTTCATCCTCTCCTCCTTGTCACCGTTAACATCATCCATATTTTTTATGGTTAACTGGACTTATTATTTTACTCGATCGTGGTAACTCACCACAGTCGTATATAACGACACTCCCCCATACACTTGAAACTTCACAGCTGGCCCATAATAAGCCTTCAAGCGCTGTTCAACATTTTCTATTGCAATACCATTCCCTGTTCTGGATTTTATTTTATCGTGAGAATAGGGGTTAGTAATGACTATAGTGACTTGATTTTGCAATATTTCAACCAATACGCTAATCGTTGAAGCTTGTAAAACTTTTTCCACCCCATGAAAAATACTATTCTCTAACAAAGGTTGCAACGTTAATAATGGAATAGTCGCTCGTTTTAACTCAATTGGTGTCGCTTGAATATTCCATTCTACGGTTAATCGGTCACCTAAACGCATTTTCTCAATACTGAGATATTGCTTACACAGATCAATTTCTTCCTCCAAACTTACCAGTTTCAACTCCTGAAAACTGGCCCGAAACAATCGAGAAAGACTGATCAACATATTTTCAGCTTTATCTGGATCTATTGAAATCAAACTCACCACACTATTTAAACTATTAAATAAAAAATGTGGATGAATCCTTGCTTGCATCGCTTGAATACGCGCATTTAACTCGCTGTACTGTTGACGCAACCATTGCTCACGCATATATAAATAACGTAAGCAAAAAGCACCCAATAAAATACCATACCCCAAATGCAAACTTACGCCATGAAATAAGACATCTTCGGAAAAACCAGTAGATCGAGCTGCCCAAAACTGAATGATATTCACAACACAAGTTGTAAGCAGCACAATGATTTGCAGGACAACAAACCCCAAAGTCAAAGCGACCTTTTGACTTAACTTAGTAAAGAAATCCTGAAAATAATCGACAAATGCGGAAAAAGATAAAATCACCCAATTAATAAAAAAGGTATATTGTAAAACGCGAATACCTTCCAAAGCATGCCAAGAGCGAGCTTCCGCCAATGCTAAAACCATTGCCAATACATTACTTGCAACAATTAGTTCTAATAAGTGTTGCCATTGACCAATTTTCGTAAAAAAATACGTGCCTGATGAATTCATCTGACGAGATTGCGATAACTTCTTGCGTCGAGTTTCGGCATCTGCGTTTGGATTTGCTATACTCTTTTTTATTTTACTGAGCCGCCATGACCACATCTTCTCAATCCTCATCTTCAGCAAGCCCTAATCAAACCTCTGGTATGTGGGGCGGTCGCTTCTCAGAAGCAACGGATGCATTTGTTGCAGAATTTACAGCATCTGTGCAATTTGACCAACGTTTTTATAAACAAGATATTGCGGGCTCTATAGCTCATGCAACCATGTTAGCGAAAGTTGGTGTACTCACTGAAGCTGAACGTGATGACATTATTCAAGGTTTAAGCACGATTAAAGCAGAAATCGAAGCTGGAAATTTTGAATGGCGTATTGATTTAGAAGATGTCCACATGAACATTGAGTCTCGTCTGACTCAACGTATTGGCATCACAGGTAAAAAACTTCATACAGGTCGCAGTCGTAATGACCAAGTAGCAACAGATATTCGTTTATATCTACGTGATGAAATTGATGACATTTTAGGCTTATTACTTCGCTTACAAAAAGGTTTACTGAGTTTAGCAAGTCAAAATACGCATACTATCATGCCCGGCTTTACTCATTTACAAACTGCTCAACCTGTGACGTTTGGTCATCACTTATTAGCTTGGTTTGAAATGCTTGTTCGTGACACCGAACGTTTACAAGACTGCCGTAAACGTGTCAATCGTATGCCACTCGGCTCAGCAGCCTTAGCTGGTACAACCTACCCGATTGATCGTGCCTATACCGCTGAGTTATTAGGTTTTGAAGCAGTTTCAGAAAACTCTCTCGATGCAGTCTCAGATCGTGATTTTGCGATTGAATTTAATGCCGCAGCATCTTTGATCATGATGCATTTATCACGTATGTCTGAAGAACTAATTCTATGGACTTCAGCTCAGTTCAAGTTTGTGAATATTCCTGATCGCTTCTGTACCGGTTCTTCAATCATGCCACAGAAGAAAAACCCAGATGTTCCTGAATTAGTTCGTGGCAAGTCAGGTCGTGTTTTTGGCGACTTGATTAGCTTATTGACCTTAATGAAAGGTCAACCATTGGCATACAACAAAGATAACCAAGAAGACAAAGAACCATTATTTGATGCAATTGATACCGTTCGTGGCTCACTTATGGCTTTTGCAGACATGGTTCCAGCACTGGTACCAAATATTGAAGTTATGCGTGAAGCGGCTTTACGTGGCTTCTCTACAGCAACTGACCTTGCAGATTACCTTGTTAAAAAAGGGGTTGCTTTCCGTGATGCGCATGAAATTGTTGGTAAAGCAGTTGCTCTTGGCGTAGCAGAAGAAAAAGATTTGTCTGAGCTTTCTCTTGAACAGTTACAACAATTCTCTGATCTGATTGAAGCAGATGTATTTGACAAAGCTTTGACTTTAGAAGCTTCAGTGAATGCACGTGACCATATTGGTGGAACTTCACCTAAACAAGTTGAAGCTGCAATTGTTCGTGCACACACTCGCTTAGAACAGCTATACGCTTAAGGACTGATCATGACTAGACAAGTATTTTGCCGTAAATACCAACAAGAACTTGAAGGTTTAGATTTTGCACCATTCCCTGGTGCAAAGGGTCAAGAATTTTTTGAGACTGTATCTAAACAAGCTTGGCAAGAATGGTTAAAACATCAAACTACATTGATTAACGAAAAACGTTTAAATGTATTTGAACCAGATGCAAAAAAATTCCTCGAGGAACAACGCGAGAAATTTTTCAACAATGACCAAAGCGTAGAAAAAGCCGAAGGCTGGAAGCCTGAACAAGGATAAGCTGAGTAGCGCTCTAACCTTATCGAAAAGCTAAGCTCTGCCAAGTTAAGCAAGGGAGCTTAGTTTTTTAAAATTTCTTGTATCAAAAGCAATGATTCCATCATTGCTTTTTTTATTTAAAAATTGGCAAGACAACTTTGATTTTTTAAATTACAGGATATTTTTACCATAAGTTCAAATTTTAATCCAAAAACACTTATGATTTATCATTTTTATTTACGTGATCTTTACACTAGTAATAAAGGATTACAGAGTATACACAGTTGTCTACATGACAGATTGAACGATTCTATTTAAAGTTACTTATAGAAAGATAGAGATACCCCCAATATCTCAACAATGCATGATATTTCTCTCCCAGACTTTTCCCCCGAAGTCTGGGATTTTTTTATTTACTCTATCTAAATATCTGTGTGACATATTCGTTTCTGCAATCTTATGGAGATAGCAGGAAATACTCCCAAATCACAAATCCTAAACCAAATCCAAGACATGCATATAGAACGATAATAAAGAAAACGAAGCTCGCATTATTTTTCTTTTTTAGGAAACTCATAGCATTCTCGCCTTTAGGTTGAAAATACTATTTTGAAAAAATACTGATTCTAAATATAGCCACAAAGCCTTCAAAAAAAACTATAACAGATCATTTAAATCACCCCAAAATGATCCAAACAAACCGTTTCTCATAAAACAAAAAAGTGAATTTAATCAAAATCCGCTTCAGATTCACTTTGATTAAATTCACTTTCTGTTAAATCTTTTTTGGTGTGCAAAATTACTTTTGATTTACTTTTTGTTCAATTTCTTCAATGCTAGTATGACGAACATCCATACCTTTCGCCATATAGATCACTTGCTCAGAAATATTACGCGCATGATCACCAATTCGCTCTAAAGAACGTAACACCCACATCACATTAATAACACGTGCGATATGACGTGGATCTTCAATCATATATGTCATAAGTGTACGAGTCGCTGATTGATATTCACGATCAATATCGACATCAGCCATAACAACTTTCAAAGCCTGATCCACATCTAAACGCGCAAATGCATCTAATGCATCATGGATCATGACACGAACCTGATTACCAATATGACGTGTTTCCATGTAACCACGTGGTGACTCACCCTCTTCACAAAGATTTTGAGCAATACGTGCAATTTTTGCAGCTTCATCACCAATTCGCTCAAGATCGGTATTGGCTTTGCTCATTGCAATAACCATACGCAAATCGATCGCAGCAGGATGACGGCGCGCCAAAATTAAAGTCAAACCTTCATCAATATCTCGCTCATATTGATTCACCGTGTTGTCTTTAAACTGAACATCAATCGCTAAATTGGCATCTGTGTCTAATAAAGCATGAATTGAGTTAGCAACTTGCTGCTCTACCAATCCACCCATTGTCATAAATTTGGTATGAACATCTTGTAGGTCTTCATTAAATTGTGAAGAAATATGGTGACTTAACACTGGATTACTTGGACACACAGGATGCCTCCACTAGACACATGGAAAAAATGATTGGTGATTAAACCATAACTATGATGAAACTTTTATGACAATAGCATGGATTTGGCAATTAACGAATGGTGTTAATTGATACAACAATAAAGCAAAAATCTGTTAGTCTAAATGCCTAGCTTGACGGAGCGCAGTTAACAAACTGCTGAGATTGTCTTAATTCTCAATTTAAAGACAAGTACCGTTGAACCTGATCAGGTTAACACCTGCGTAGGAATCAAGCCCAGCAAAAACTTCGCCTTTATTTATCAAAGAGATAAATCCGCCATCGTTTTTGGTCGTGCTTGATTCGTTAATGCCAAACATAAGGATCATGCAATGAACCAATTAACGAATCTTTCCCCTGCTGATATTTCTGCTCAACATGAGCAAGATGCTAAAGATTTAACCCGTATCTTACCTGCCTCCAAAAAAGTCTATGTTGAAGGTTCACGCCCAGACATCCAAGTACCGTTCAGAGAAATCAGTCTCACAGATACTCCTACTGGTTTAGGTGGCGAACATAACCCACCAATCATGGTTTACGATACATCTGGAGTCTATACAGATCCAAATGTCCAAATTGATTTGAACAAAGGTTTACCTCTAGTTCGCCAATCATGGATTGAAGAACGCAATGATACAGATGTTTTAGAAACCTTGAGTTCTGAGTTTGGACAAGCACGCTTAAAAGATATTCGCACAGCAGATATTCGGTTTGCTCATATCCAAAATCCTCGCCGCGCAAAAGCAGGCAAAAATGTCACGCAAATGCATTATGCGAAGCAAGGTATTATCACGCCAGAAATGGAATATATTGCAATTCGTGAGAATCAACGCCAACGTCATGACGTTGATATGCGCCAACACGCAGGACAAAATTTTGGTGCACAAAATTTAAGAGAAATTACCCCTGAATTTGTACGTCAAGAAATTGCTGCAGGACGTGCGATTATCCCTGCAAATATTAATCACCCTGAATGTGAACCGATGATTATTGGTCGTAACTTCTTAGTGAAGATTAATGCCAATATTGGTAATTCAGCGCTTGGCTCATCTATTGATGAAGAAGTTGCCAAAATGACATGGGCAACTCGTTGGGGTGCTGACACCATTATGGATTTATCGACAGGTAAAAATATCCATGAAACACGCGAATGGATCATTCGCAACTCACCTGTTCCAATTGGGACTGTTCCAATTTACCAAGCTTTAGAAAAAGTGGATGGTGTTGCAGAAGACCTCACTTGGGAAATTTTTAAAGACACCTTGATTGAACAAGCTGAACAAGGTGTAGATTATTTCACCATTCATGCTGGGGTCTTACTTCGCTATGTTCCTATGACTGCAAATCGCCTCACAGGCATTGTATCTCGTGGGGGTTCAATTATGGCGCAATGGTGTTTAGCACATCATCAGGAAAACTTCTTGTACACGCATTTCGATGAAATTTGCGAAATCATGAAAGCTTATGATGTCTCATTCAGCTTAGGTGATGGGCTACGACCTGGATGTGTTCAAGATGCCAATGACGAAGCGCAATTTAGTGAACTTAAAACACTGGGAGAATTGACACATCGTGCTTGGGAACATGACGTTCAGGTGATGATTGAGGGTCCTGGTCATGTGCCTATGCATATGATTAAAGAGAATATGGATTTACAACTAGAAGTCTGTAAAGAAGCTCCTTTCTATACTCTTGGACCACTCACGACTGACATCGCACCAGGATATGATCACATTACCTCAGCAATCGGTGCTGCGATGATTGGTTGGTATGGTACAGCGATGCTTTGCTATGTTACACCAAAAGAACATCTAGGCTTACCAAATAAGAAAGATGTAAAAGATGGCATCATTACTTACAAAATTGCAGCGCATGCGGCAGATTTAGCCAAAGGTCATCCAGGTGCTCAAGTTCGAGACAATGCTTTATCAAAAGCACGCTTTGAATTCCGATGGGACGATCAATTTAATCTGAGCTTAGACCCTGATTCGGCACGCAGCATGCATGATGAAACACTTCCAAAAGAAGCTCATAAATCAGCTCATTTCTGTTCGATGTGTGGACCAAAATTCTGTTCGATGAAAATCACACAGAATGTGCGAGATTATGCGCAAAATCAACACAATGCCAATCAATCAAATGATGAAGATGCAGAAGTTGAAGCAGGTCTCAATGCCATGAAAACCGCTTATCAGGAACATGGTCAAAAACTGTACCACAAAGTGTAAATCGACTAAAAAAAGATTTTCCAACGAACCATTCTCGGTTAGGATGAGATATGTACAATCTCATCCTAATTTATGATGAATATTCTTGAGCACGCCAGCTTTTCAGCATCCGACGTTTCGATAGAATCTCGAGAGAACTTATTTCGAGGGTTCATTCAGGTAGAGAAAGTCACAATAAAACATAGATTATTTAATAAATCTAATTATTCATCATCTATTCATCGTGAATTAATTCACCGCCCCGAAGCGGCTGGTGTTTTACTATATGATAATCAACAAAGACGTTTTGCTTTGATCGAACAATTTCGAATTGGCGCATTAAACGATACCGTTTCACCTTGGCAATTGGAATTGATTGCTGGTGTTTTAGATGGGGATGAAACACCTGAAACATGTATTCGCCGTGAAAGCTTAGAAGAAGCGGGTTGTGAAGTTCATGACTTACAACATTTATTTACCTTCTATCCTTCGGCAGGGGCATGTTCAGAAATTTTTCACTTATATGTTGCAAATGTTGAATTACCAACATCAGGTGGCGTGTTTGGAATGCCAGACGAAGGTGAAGACATTCAACTTCATTTGTTTGATTACTCCGATGCACCTCTATTATTAAAAAATGGGCGATTGAGAAATGCACCTGTCATTATGGCATTGCAGTGGCTTACTCAGCATTTACGACAACAATAAAAATCTGAAGGGGATAAAGCGGTGACTTTTCAAGTCTCAACATTATCACAAAAAGATTTTGTGATGATCCAGATTACGGATACTCATTTACTTGAATATCCACATTTAGAATTTGTCGGAATGCAACCCGAACAAAGTTTTCATGCAGTAATCGACTTGATGCGTCAAACACACCCTGAGATTGACTTGATTGTTCATACAGGTGATTTAGCTCAGAATCCGACGCCACTCACCTATCATCGCTATCTCGAGTATATGCACAGCTTGAGCATTCCCTTTTTTCAAACACCTGGGAATCACGATGATGTCAATTATTTTCCATTCCATGAGCAAGACAAGACTGCTCCAACAGTTGTCGAGCTTGGAAATTGGTGTGTCATTTTATTAAATAGCGCCCAGCCGAATCGTATTGACGGCAAAATCGCAGATGCCCAATTGCAGCAACTTCCAAAATTATTGACTCAACTACATGATCGTTATGTCATGATTGCATGTCACCACCATCCCTTTGCAATGCAATCTGCATGGATTGATCAGCATAAATTAAAAAATTCTTCTGATTTACTTGAAACCATTCAGCCCTTTAGCAATGTTAAAGCAATTATTTGTGGACATGTGCATCAAGACTCTATTACGTCATGGCAAGGTATAGAGTTTCTATCGACACCTTCTACATGTATTCAGTTCAAACCAAAAAGTGAAAAATTTGCACTTGATGAAGAACACCCTGGCTACCGTTATATCCGTTTGAAAGCAAATGGCGAGATTGAAACACAAGTACATCGTCTGAGTAATTCTCAACGCTTGAGTAGTTCAGAAGTCTTAGGTTATGACTAAACTTTTGATTACAAATCACATCCTAGATTTATCACTAATTCTAGACAGTAATGACTACCATCTTGCTGAAAAAGTCTATATGATGTCGACCCTTGATGGAAAAAACCATCTTAGGTTTCTATAAAAACACTTGCATATCACCATATTTTTTGCGTATAGATAGTACGTGTAAGATGAGGAATGCCCTATATGGCGAATGACAACCAAAATCAAGTCTTGGACGAACACACAGCAGTGATCGACGAACAAAAATCGACTGTAAAACGTGTACGCAAAACCAAACCTAAAGCTTCTGAAGGCGGTACAACTGCGAGCTTGTTTGGGATTGAACCTTATCAGCCGAAAAAAAATGAAGAATACATGTCTGATGGACAACTTGAGCATTTCCGCCAAATCTTAAATGCATGGAAAGCAGAGTTAATGTCAGAAGTTGATCGTACGCTCAACACAATGCAAGATGAATCAACAGCTTTACCCGATGTAAATGATAGAGCGACTCAGGAAGAAGAGTTTGCGATTGAATTACGTACACGTGATCGTGAGCGTAAGCTGATTCGTAAAATCGAGCAATCATTAGAAGCGATCCAAAGTGGTGATTACGGTTTCTGCGAAACTTGCGGTATCGAAATCGGCTTACGCCGTTTAGAAGCTCGTCCAACAGCTACTCAATGTATCGATTGCAAAACTTTGGCTGAAATCAAAGAAAAGCAAAACAACGGATAACCATCCCGCCTAACCTCCCTTTAGAAAGGGAGGAATATTGCGAATTTTAAAAACCCATTGTTTTCGCATATCTCCCTCCTTGTATTGGAGGGATTAGGTGTAGATTTAATTATTTAGACAACAATAAATCTTTATGTCTTATATCGGACGTTTTGCACCCTCTCCTACTGGCCCTTTACATTTTGGTTCTTTACTGACTGCTGTCGCAAGCTATTGTGATGCCAAAGCCAATCATGGTAAGTGGTTAGTACGAATAGAAGATACCGATATTCCTCGCATTTATCCAAATAGCGAAACTCACATTTTATCTTGCATCGATGCCTTTCAATTTGAACCTGATGCCGAGATTATTTTCCAAAAAGATCGTTTAGCTATTTATGAGCAAGTACTCAATCAACTCAAACAGCAACATGCCATATATGCCTGCCAATGCACCCGAAAAATGCTCGGCTCCAATCACATCTATGCTGGCACATGCCGAGATTTAAATCTTGATTTTGCTGAGCAAGCCATTCGTTTAAAAGTCGATGATCTGCTGATTTGTTTTGAAGACAGATTACAAGGTCGACAATGTTCCAACCTAAAAGATGATCTTGGTGACTTCGTTCTAAAACGAAGAGATGGCATCATTAGTTATCAATTAGCAGTTGTGGTAGATGATTATTTACAAGGCATTACGCATGTCGTTCGCGGTGCGGATTTATTAGATAATACCGCTCGACAAATCTGGCTTGGTTCTATATTGAACTATCCAAGTTTGAGTTATATGCATTTACCCCTTGCTATGAATGGTCAAGGTCAGAAATTATCTAAGCAAAATTTGGCACAAGCATTAGACGTATCAAAGGCTTCTGAATTATTACAGCAAGCCCTATTGGCACTTGGGCAACCAAATGTTGAATTAAATCAACCTAGAATAATGCTGCAACAAGCTGTACAGCAATGGGATGTAAATTTAATCCCTAAAGGCATTCATTTGACAGGATCTTATTTATAAAACAAAAGAGACCCTAATAAATTAGGGTCTCTTTTGTATCAGAAACTAAATTCCTTAGAAATTCGATTCTTCTTTGACAGGATTTAGCTCTTGGGTTGAAGCATCAATTTTCAAAATCAGACTAATCATCGCAGCACACATCATCAATGATGTACCACCATAACTAATAAATGGCAGTGTCAAACCTTTGGTTGGCATCAAGCCCATATTCATGCCTGCATTTACCAAAATCTGTAACAGGAAAATAATGCTGATACCATAAGCTAAATAACCTGCGCGTAGATAATTATGCTGTAATGCACGATGACCAATACGAATACAACATGCCAGCATAGTAAATGAGAGAATCATGACCGTGGTTACACCGAAGAATCCAAACTCCTCACCTAAGACTGCTAACATAAAGTCTGTATGTGCTTCAGGAAGATAGGAAAGTTTCTGGACACTATGCCCCAAACCTGTTCCAAACCATTCACCCCGACCAAATGCCATCAAAGCATTTGACAACTGATAACCCACACCTAATGGATCAGCCCAAGGGTTGGTAAATGAAATAAGTCGTTGAAAGCGGAATGGTTCAAATAAAATCAGTGCGGTAATCCCTGCAAGAATCGCCCCTAACATAATCAAAAACTGAGTCGCAGGTGCGCCAGCTAAGAAGAACACGCCAACCATCATTAAAACAATCACCGCTGTTGCCCCAAGATCAGGCTCAGCAACGATAAAACCGACTGTAAGTGCCATTACTCCGCTTAAGCGTAGCAAACCTTTCCAGTGCGTTCGAACCTCTTTCGCACGGCGCACCACATAATCTGCCGTAAAAATTGCCATCACAATCTTAGCAATCTCCGTTGGCTGTATTGTGAAACCACCAACTTTAATCCAACGATGTGCGCCATTCACTTCTGACCCGACCACCAAAACGGCGAGCAGCAATATGATCGTAATCAGCCATAATGGAAACGCATTTTTAAACCATAAGTTTAAAGAGACACGATAAGTCAAAAATGCAACCACAGCGGCGACAACAATCGAAATACCATGACGAATCAAAAAATAAAATGGATTCTCATGGATATATTCTGCATACGGCATGGAAGCAGAGGCCACCATCACCGAACCCAAACAGAGTAAAGACACTACACAGAAAATCAGAATGTTACGTGGTGTCATTTCTGCTGGAAGCTTCGGCAATCGATTTAAGATTTGAGAAATCTTCTGCACTGTATTTTGGGCCAAATCCGCCATAACGCTGTTCCTAGTTTTTATTTTCACTCAAGGCATTTACACATGCCACGAACTGATGCCCGCGATCATTATAACTTTTAAACATATCAAAACTTGCACATGCTGGCGACAACAGAACCACATCTTCAGCTTGCGTTACTTGCTGAGCAAGCTCGACCGCGGCTTTTAAGCTAGATGCGTGCTGAATAACAGTTGTTCCTTGTATCGCTTGTTCAATTACAGGTGCATCCTCGCCAATTAAAATGACAGATTTCACATATTTTTGTATTGCATTACGTAAAGGACGAAAATCCTGACCTTTGCCTTGACCACCTAAAATTAGTGCTAATTTGCCTTTATTGACTTCAATAGCAGCACCAAGACCATCAATCGCCGCTAGAGTTGCACCGACATTTGTTCCTTTTGAATCATTGTAATAACGCACACCATCAATCGTTTGCACATATTCACAACGATGCTCCAAGCCTTTGAATGTTTTCAATGTCTCCAACATACTCGGTAAAGGGAATCCAACCGCTTCACCAATGGCTAAACAAGCAAGTGCATTTGCTACATTGTGCATTCCTTGAATATACATCTCAGAGGTTTTTAAGATACGCTCTCTTCCACGTGCCAGCCACATGGTGCCATCTGCATCTCTCAACACACCATATTGATTTAAATCAGGAGCATTCAAACCGAAACTTTGCATTGGTGTTGCATCAGGCACTAAAGGACGGCTTAAATTATCATCACGGTTATAAACGACTTTTTTAACACCTTGGAAAATACGATGTTTGGCTTTGTGATAACCCAACATATCACCGTGACGATCCAAGTGGTCTTCACTCATATTGAGAACAACCGCAACTTCAGCATTCAAATGCGAAGTAGTTTCCAACTGGAAACTCGATAACTCCAAAACGATGAGTTCAGGTTTATCTTTTAATAAATCTAAGGCTGGTCGACCTAAGTTTCCACCAACAGCCACTTTCTTTCCAGCATCCTGAGCCATCAAACCCACGAGTGTTGTCACTGTACTTTTAGCATTTGACCCTGTAATCGCAATAATGGGAGCATCAGTTGCACGGCGTAAAAGCTGAATATCCCCTACAACTGGAATTCCTTTATCAATGGCTTGTTGAATTTCAGGTAATTATGGTGCTAAGCCAGGACTTAAAATAATCTCTTCGGCCTGAAGTAATAGCTCTGTATCGAGTCGTCCAAAGCTCGTTCTCACCTCAGCAGGAATTTGATCATGACCTGGTGGAGTTTCTCGAGAGTCTGTTACTGCAACTTGGTAGCCTTGTTCATGCAGAAAGTTTACTGCTGACACACCAGAAATACCCAAGCCAGCAACAACTTTTAATCCACCACGTTGTATTAACATTTTTGCCCCATTTTATCGCAGATCACAGAATGGCAAAAATGTTAGCACTTTGCTGTTTTGAATGCTTTTTCAGTTTTATCTTTATTCGCATTTTTTTGTGTCAGTGCGTAAAAAAGCCATCATTCGATGGCTTTATAAACAAAAAATCTTAACGCCATTTCACAGCTTGAATCTCTTCAGTTTTTTTATTGTCCTTTTCATCGCTTGCACAACCACATCCACCACCACATCCAACAACCATTTTAGGTTTCAATCGTAGTGCTAAGCGTCGCCAACCAAAACGTTGACATACATTCGACAAAGACATGAACATAGCATTTGCGGTTTGAGGAAATACCTTTTTAAAGACAACTATGGCACTCCAACCGACCAAAACCGCAATAATCAGATACTCAAACATATGCAACTCCTATCTAGCCCCAAATTCGCGAAGCGATTTGGTAAGTAAAGAAAGACATCAAATAAGCCAAACCAAATAAATATGCGGTCATCACAGCCACATGTTTCCAAGAACCTGTTTCTCTACGCACCGTTGCCAAAGTTGCTAAACAATGTGGCGCATAAACAAACCACACTAGCAAAGACAGTCCTGTAGCTAAAGACCAACCTGTTCCATCTGCACTAATTAAATGAGCCAAGCCTTGGGCAACAGCTTCATCATCAGCTCCAGATAAGGCATATACTGTACCCAGTGCAGCAACTACTACTTCACGTGCTGCCATCGCTGGAATAAGTGCAATACAAATCTGCCAATTGAATCCAACTGGGGCAAAAATAGGCTGCATTAAATGCCCCAACATACCAGCAAAACTATAATCAATCGCAGGTTGAGTGGCACCTTCAGGCGCTTGTGGGAAAGTACATAAAAACCAAAGTAAAATCGAAAGCGCGAAGATAATTCCACCCACGCGTTTTAAGAAGATTTTTCCACGATCCAATAAACCAATGCCGACACTTTTTAAATCGGGGATACGATAGCTTGGCAACTCCAATAAAAGCGCATGTTGTGATTTATCTTTTTGCAAAAATTTCATCACAAATGAAACACATAATGCGCTAACAATACCCGCCATATATAGACCAAACAACACTAAACCTTGAAGATTAAAGATTCCCCAAACGGTCTGAGCTGGAATAAAAGCTGCAATCAATAAAGCATATACAGGTAAACGAGCTGAACAAGTCATTAATGGCGCGACCATAATCGTCGTGAAACGATCACGGGGATCACTAATACTTCGAGTAGCCATAATGCCCGGAACAGCGCAAGCAAAACTTGAAAGCAATGGAATAAACGCGCGACCACTCAAACCTGCTTTAAACATCAATTTATCAAGCAAGAACGCAGCACGAGGTAGATATCCAGATTCTTCCAAGACTAAAATGAAGAAGAACAGGATCAGAATTTGTGGCAAAAACACCACTACTCCACCAGCACCTGCAATAATCCCATCAACCACTAAACTTTGTAAAAGCGGTTGACTGATATGAGCACCTAATGTTTCACCAAGCCATCCAAAGAATGTTTCAATTCCATCCATAAATGGTGCTGCCCAAGCGAATACGGCTTGGAAAACGATGAACATCATCACTGCTAGACTGAGCAAACCCAACACTGGATGCAAGAAGATTTTATCAAGGAAATCTGTACGCTTATCTTCCTGATCTACGAAATTCACGACATCTTTGAAAATGGTTTCAATTTTCTGATGATGCTCACCAGTCAAACCACTCAGCTCGGTCTGCGGAACGGTATATTTCCCTTGATCAAGTGCATGTAATAAATTTTCGATTCCTGAATTACGTACAGCAACCGTCTCAACCACAGGTACACCTAAACGTTGAGATAATTTTTGTGTATTGATTTGAATACCACGACGACGTGCTTCATCCATCATATTCAAAACCACGAGGATCGGACGACCAAGCTCAATAATTTCTAATACGAGACCAAGATGTAGTTTTAAGTTCGTCGCATCTACCACACACAAGAAAGCGTCTTGCTGACCTTCCTCAGCTATTTTACCTTGGCAGACGTCACGGGTAATTGCTTCATCGGGACTGGTTGCTTGTAAACTATAAGTTCCTGGCAAATCTAGAACACGAACATTTTTACCTGATGGCAGCTGAAAATGTCCGACTTTACGTTCAACCGTAACACCCGCATAGTTTGCTACTTTCTGGCGGGTACCAGTTAAATGATTGAATAAAGATGTTTTACCGCAGTTTGGATTTCCCACAAGGGCAACACGAAGTGCATCACTCATGTAGGTGCTCCTTCCAGCTGAATTTCAATTTTATCGGCTTCAGATTTGCGCAGAGCAAAACGGGTAAAACCTATTTGGATTAGAATCGGGTCACCACCAAAAACACCTTTGGTAATCACTTGAACTTGTGCGCCAGGCACAAAACCCAAACTCTCAAGACGTATCGCTACCAGATCTGGTTCATCATTATCATTCACTAGGCGATTCACTTGCGTGATTTTCGCTGTTTGTTTGACTTTTAATGCTGACAATCGCACCGTTTCTAACCCATAACTCTTTTGCACGTAGTATACAAGCAAATGAGAATAATTACCAAAAGCAATCTCAGTGGCATTTAGTCTTGTCACAGATCGACAACAAATACTTTTTCTTTTACAGTGCAGTAGATGAAAGGATTTAAGCTGTTATGTTAAATAAAAAACCTCGTATTCCTGCTGCTGTAAAAATCCCTGAACATTTAAGTTTTTTACATGGATTTCGTGATTATTTAGTTGCACAAACAGTAAGCCCGCATACTCGTAATGCCTATTTATCTGATTTAATTCAATGTAGTGACTTGCACGACACAGTGGTACTTACTGAGTGGTCAAGTGATGATATTGCCGATGTACTGATCGCACTGACCAAACATGGCAAAAGCCCACGCTCGATTGCTCGGTGTTTATCAGCTTTACGGCAATTTTTTAAATTTCTCAGAGAACAAAAACTTAGAGATGATAATCCTGTTGCGACACATCAATCCCCAAAGATTGGTCGAGCATTACCCAAAGATTTATCAGAGCATGATGTTGAAGCACTGATAAATGCACCAGATATCAGTACCGCTTTGGGTTTACGTGATCGAGCCATGCTTGAAGTTTTATATGCTTGTGGTCTACGTGTTACAGAACTACTGAATTTACGTTTAGAGTTAATAAATTTAAAACAAGGCTTCTTACGTATTACAGGTAAAGGAAATAAAGAGCGTCTTGTCCCGCTAGGTCAATACGCATGTGAATGGGTCGAGAAATACTTATCAAAATCCCGTCCACAGCTTTATAAAAGTAATACCGATTATTTATTTCTTACCCAACATGGCGGAATCATGAGTCGGCAAAACTTTTGGTACGCGATCAAACGCTATGCTTTACAGGCCAATATATCTGCAGAATTATCCCCGCATACCCTGAGACATGCGTTTGCCACACATTTACTCAATCACGGCGCTGATCTGCGTGTAGTACAAATGCTACTCGGTCATAGCGATCTTTCAACCACACAAATTTATACGCATGTCGCTCAACATCGAATGCAAGAGCTGCATAGCAAACATCATCCAAGAGGTTAAACCGACCGTTTATCTATGACGCATTCAACAAGTTGATTGAGTTCACAAAGCTTAAGCAAGATTTAACGAAGTCAGATGTTTTTTTTGCTATGCTTAGACCCTTAATACAAATGAATACGTAGAAAAAAGGTTCTTTATGGTATTTACTCGGTCTAAGCTTGCACTTGCTTGTGCATTAGCATCAACTTTATTAGTTAGTGCCTGCTCAAAAGAAAATTCAGCGCAAAAACAAGATGCTCTTACAGCAACAGCGCCTGCTACGGGTGAAGCATCAACCTTAAGTGAACGAAACGCGCAACAACGTTTAGTCTCAACCTTAGAAAAGCATCTTAAAACTGCAAATATCAACGCTAAAATTATTGCAGTTAAAAAAACAGAAGTTCCTAATCTATTCTGGGTGAGTCTAGAAGGCATGGGTTCTGTTTATGCCACTAGTGATGGTCAATATATCATCCAAGGCGATGTGATCCGTTTAGGCGACAAACAGCTACAAAATGTTAGCGAAGCTCTGCAAGCTACAGAAAATAAAAAACATTTAGCAGCACTCAAAACTGAAGATTTAATTGTTTACCCAGCGGAAGGCGGTAAAGCTAAGCATGTGATTTATGTCTTTACCGATTCAAGCTGCCCGTACTGTCACAAGCTGCATGAACATTTACCTGAAATTAATGCCAAAGGTATTGAAGTTCGTTATATCGCATGGCCACGTGGTGAGCAGTTTATGCCTACGATGCAAGCAATTTGGTGTAGTGAAGATCGCAAAGCTGCATTTGATCAAGCATCACAAGGTCTTCCTGTTGCTGCAGCAGAATGTAAAAACCCTGTACGTGATCAATATCAGTTAGGTTTAAACATGGGCGTTAATGGCACACCAGCAATTTATAACGTTGACGGCGAATATCTTGGTGGATATATGACACCAGAAGAAATCATTAAACGACTCGAAAAATAAATCCTCACAGCAACTCCACAAAGCGACTTGGGCGACAGATTAAAGATGATCTTAGCCCTAGTGTCTGCGCACTTTTTTAGCTATGATCAAGCTTCATTAAAATGATTGAATAAAATGGAGTGTGACGTGAAACCAGTTCGTCTGGCGATACTCGGTCTTGGTACTGTAGGTGGTGGAGCCCTTAAATTATTACAAGAAAATGCTGCTGAAATTAAACGCCGTACTGGTCGAGAAATTCAAATTACACACGTAGGCACCCGCCGTCCACGTCCAGATCTACAACTCGAAGGCATTAAACAAAGCTCAGATCTCATGGAGATTGTGCGTCAACCTGATGTTGATGTAGTCGTTGAAGTCATGGGTGGCATTCATCCTGCTTATGAAGTCATCATGGAAGCCATTAAGCATGGCAAGCAAGTTGTTACCGCAAACAAAGCTTTACTCGCAGAACATGGTAATGAGCTATTCAAAGCAGCAGAAGACAATGCCGTACAAATTGCTTATGAAGCAGCTGTTGCTGGTGGTATCCCAATTATTAAAGTCATCCGTGAAGGTTTAGCAGCTAACCATATCGAATGGCTTGCAGGCATCATCAACGGTACAGGTAACTTCATTCTGACTGAAATGCGTGAAAAAGGTCGTGCATTTGATGATGTTCTCAAAGAAGCTCAAGAGCTTGGCTATGCTGAAGCAGATCCGACATTTGATGTTGAAGGGATTGATGCTGCACACAAACTGACGATTTTGGCATCTTGTGCGTTTGGTATTCCACTTCAATTCGATAAGGTTTATACCGAAGGCATTAGTAAAATCACAGCTCAAGACGTGAAATATGCTGAAGAACTTGGCTTCCGTATCAAACATTTAGGTATTGCGCGTCGTGCTGAAAAAGGCATTGAGTTACGAGTACACCCAACCTTGATTCCTGCTGAAGAATTGATCGCAAACGTGAATGGCGTAAAAAATGCGGTACTTGTTCAAGCAAATGCGGTGGGTCCGACACTGTATTACGGTGCTGGTGCAGGCGCAGGACCAACAGCTTCCGCAGTCGTAGCTGATGTGATTGATATTGTTCGGGATATCTCATACACCGAAGATGGTGCTGGAACAATCCCTCAACTTGCATTCGAAGCGCTTACAAATGTACCAATCCTAAGCCGTGAAGAAATGACAACGGGATATTACATTCGTTTAAATGCAGAAGACCAAACTGGTGTGCTCGCTGATGTCACTAGCATTCTCAGCCGTTCAGGTATTAGTATTGATGCGATCATGCAACAATCTCGCCTTAAAGACCTCATCCCAATCGTGATTTTGACTGATCCAATTGTTGAATCAAAAATGGATGAAGCTCTTGCTCAAATTCAAGCATTACCAGCTATTCGTGGCGAAATCGTAAGAATTCGTTTAGAATCGCTCGATAGTTAATCAGGTTGAGGGAAAATGCCTTCCCTCACCCCGCTCTACCTCATATTGGAACACCATCATGTCGAATGCCAATCGTTATACTGGTCTTGTAGATCGTTATCGTGACCGTTTACCTGTGTCTGCAACTACACGTGCAATTTCTTTAGGCGAAGGAAATACTCCTCTTATTAAACTTGAGAACATTCCACGTATTATTGGCAAAGACGTTGAAATCTATGTGAAGTACGAAGGTCTTAACCCAACAGGTTCATTCAAAGACCGTGGTATGACGATGGCTGTAACCAAAGCGGTTGAAGAAGGCTCGAAGGCAATTATCTGTGCATCAACAGGGAATACTTCAGCTGCAGCAGCGGCATATGCAGCACGTGCAGGAATTAAAGCATTCGTTTTGATTCCTGAAGGCAAAATTGCAATGGGTAAAATGGCTCAAGCAATGATGTACGGTGCAATCACCATGCAAATCCGCGGTAACTTCGATGACGGTATGCGTCTAGTAAAAGAAGTAGCAGATCAAGCGCCTGTGACTATCGTAAATTCAATCAATCCTTACCGTTTACAAGGTCAAAAAACCATTGCGTACGAAATTGTTGAAGCTCTAGGGCGTGCACCTGACTACCACTGTTTACCAGTAGGTAACGCAGGGAATATCACTGCACACTGGATGGGGTATACAGAAGCAGTAGCAAATCAACCTGCTGATCAGTTCGAACAAGTCATCTATGATGCAGCAACAGATCAATTCACTGGTCCTAAACCTGAAGGCTTACCAACGATGGTTGGTTATCAAGCTTCTGGTGCAGCGCCATTCTTACGTGGTGCTCCAGTGGAAAGTCCAGAAACCGTTGCAACGGCTATTCGTATTGGTAATCCACAAAGCTGGAATCATGCAAAAGCAGTTGTACGTGATTCGAAAGGTTGGTTCGATGAACTTCAAGATAGCGAAATTCTTGAAGCTCAACGCTTACTTTCTATGTATGAAGGTGTTTTCGTAGAGCCAGCTTCTGCTGCTTCTATCGGTGGTGCTATTCGTGACATCAAAGCAGGTAAAATTGCTGAAGGTTCTGTGATCGTATGTACTGTGACAGGTAACGGTTTAAAAGATCCAGATACAGCAATCAAACAATGTGCGGATGCTGTGATGTTATCCATCGATGCAACGATGGATCAAGTTAAAGATTCTATTCTTTCAAATATGTAAGAATAAATTTTTAGTAATAAAAAACCAGTTGCTTGCAACTGGTTTTTTATTAACTAGAACATGATTTTATTCTTCATATTCATAATCTTCATCATAGCTATATTGTTTCGCTAAGTCTTTTTCAATTTTTTGAATTTCTTCTAGACTAATTTCCTTAATTTCAAACAAAGGCTGCTTCAATAGCGAATTCACAGCATACAATGCTTCATCTTGCCAAGCATCAATGACAAGGGTTTGTTTTGCTTCATCATAACTTAAACCAGATCGTGTACTAATCATTGCTTGCAATAAAATCGGTTGGGCTGAAAGTTCATCCAAGCTGCCTTTTATTTCAATTGCTGAATAATCATAATCAGCAAAAATATGCTCAACTTTAGATTTAAAAGCATCTAAACTTTCTGAATATATTAAACCCGCAAAGCATTCATCATGTTCCTCAACCCATTGTTGTTTTTTTACAGACCATAAACCATAAAACTTGACTTGATTTTCGAATTCAACCAATTGGAATTTTTGCATTCCAGCAAGCTGAATAAATTCAAAGGTATCATCGTCACTTAAACTTGCAGGTAATACATCGTCAGAAATATCCCCTTCTTCGCAAATATGTTCACCACAACGCGAATATACGAAATCATCTAATTGTTGCAATAATGCTTCATCAGCATCAAAAAGAGATTCAACTTCATATAATGCAAAATCACGTGCTCCATCTATCTCAAGTTTTTTATAAGCTAATTCAGCCTGTTGCTTATTATCAAAAACATTCGCAATACGATTGCCAGCTACGTAGAAAACTTCATCGTTATAACCAAAATACTTGGCACGAATCACATATGTGCTCATTTTATTCCCCTAAAAATATATCGTTAAGTCGTTTGTTTTATTTGATGTAATGCTTGCGCACTCAGAGGAATTGCCATCCCATTGTCCATCCACAATTCAAAATGCATCGCATTAAAAAAATCAGCAGGGCTATAACGAATATTTCCCAAACTAGGCAGTGATCCCAATCGAGGTAAGATATCAAAAATAAACCAGCTATTATGTGTCAGTAATAAAGAATGTAATTTACCCGTCAATGCTAATGGCGATAACATCATTTGCGAAATTGTTTTATCCTTTACATAGTTAAGATGTAATTGTTCTAAATGTTGTTCAAAGTTTTGGGGTAATTGTTTTACATCTATCGCATTTACAAAATCATGTAAGGTCGGAATAAAACGCTGTTGATAGTCCACTAACAAATGATCACGCTCACACAAATCTTTAACATCAACAGATTTGCCTGTACTCGTCACTAGACTATGCCCAAAGATAGGTACTACAACTGAGTTAATTCCCCATAAAGTATGCAAAACTCGGTGTCGTGCATCACTGCATAAGCTTTTGGTACTATCTATAAAAGCATGAATTTCATAGTAGTCTTCAGGCTCCCCACCCCAACGTTTTGCGGAAATCCGAGCATGTTGCATCGCATTCATGATTGAATGTCATCATTTATTGTAGTGAATAAATATTACTCTATTTTTTATTTATTAATACATATAATTATTTGATAAAAGACAAGTTATGTCGTCTTTCTCTGATTTTTTAAAGACATAAAAAAGCTCTTCATAAAAAAGAGCTTTTAACAATCCAATGCTACTAAATACGTTTTGGTAGGGTAGCCACCCAATTTAATAGATTAGTCGCATCATTTGTACGTGCTTGAGAAGTTGAAGCCCCGAGCAATACGACAACAGCTGGACGAGAATTAACTGTGGTGTGCATCACTACACAACGTCCTGCCTCATTGATATAACCTGTTTTTGATAAGTTAATATTCCAACCACCATTACGTACTAATGCATTGGTATTATTAGACTTCAAAACACGATAGCCTAAATTAAAATCATAAGTAGGTGTTGTTGAGAACTGACGAATCAAACCATATTGAGATGCAGCACTAACCAAAATACCTAAATCTCTTGCTGATGAAACATTATGTGGATCAAGGCCTGTGGATTCAGCATAACGAGTTGATGTCATACCTAATTGTCTTGCTTTAGCATTCATCGCAGCCACAAACGCTGAACGACCACCTGGATATGTACGAGCTAAAGCAGCAGCAGCAGGATTCTCAGATTTCATCAATGCAAAAAGCAGTAGTTCTGCGCGATTCATCGTATCCCCAGCACGCAATGTAGAACTTGAGTTCTTACCACCAGCACCAGCGAAATCGATTTGTTGTAAGGTGATCTCTTCCGACATGTCTAAACGAGCATCAGCTGTCACAACTGCGGTCATGACTTTAGTAATCGATGCAATTGGAACTGCTAAGCTACTATTTTTACTGTACAGTACTTCACCAGTTTGTGCATCCATGACTAATGCTGCACGTGCATTGACAGAGGGTTGATTGCTATACCCGAAAGTGTCACGTATTTGTACGTTCTTTTGAGGCGCCGTTGATGAAGTAATGGAAGCAGAGCCACTCCCTCGTAAAGTTGTCGTGACTGAAGTTGAACCTTGTGGGCTAATCTCAGTCTCATCATCTTCCAGAAATTGACTGACATCATTTGCAGACCAACTAATCGAAGCTGACGAACTGCCCGCACTCGGAGATACTGAATTATTATTCACTAATTCAGCAAAACTTGTTGAACTCCACGCCAACAAGATCGACATGCTTAACACATGCAAGACAGATTTTTTAGAATTTTTCACGACACAATACTCAACTCAGGACGCTGTACATTTGCGCTTACTATCATTATGCCTTACATTTGAACAAATCGGGTAAAGCTTTTGTAGACACAATTGTGTACAACTATTCTCTAATCACAAAGAATAGGATTGCTAATTTTGTCGTTTCATTGCAAGCTAATTTTGCTTTATGTAACAAAAAACCAGTTTTTTGAAAAAAAAGGAGGTCTTCTTGATCACTGTTCTCGTTGTTGATGATCATGAACTCGTACGCACAGGCATTTGCCGTATGTTAGAAGACCATCCAGATGTAGATGTTATTGGACAAGCTGAATCTGGCGAGGAAGCAATTGCATTGGTTCGTCAAAAACACCCTCAAGTGGTGTTGCTTGATGTCAATATGCCAGGAATTGGTGGCGTTGAAACTACTCGCCGACTACTCCAGTCAGCACCAGATACAAAAGTGATTGCTGTCAGTGGTTTAGCAGAAGAACCCTACCCATCACTACTGCTCAAAGCTGGTGCTAAAGGTTATATTACCAAAGGTGCACCAATTTCAGAGATGGTTCGAGCGATCAATAAAGTCATGCAAGGTGGTAAATACTTCAGTGCTGATATTGCAGAGCAGTTAGCTAGCTCATATCTTTCAGATACTCAACAATCCCCATTTGATTCGCTTTCAGAACGTGAAATGCAAGTTGCGATGATGGTCGTTAACTGTATTAGTGCTCAGGAAATTGCTGATAAATTGTTTGTAAGCGTTAAAACTGTCAATACTTATCGTTATCGTATTTTTGAAAAACTTGGGATTGATAGTGATGTCAAACTCACACACTTAGCGATTCGATACGGTCTTATTAAACCTTAAGAAAAGTGATCACATATGCTGGGCAAAATAGCCTCTTCCGTCTCCCAAACCGTCTATAAGCTTGGTATTTGGTATAGTGGATATCGGCTGATTATCTCTATCAGCCTTTTGCTCATTTATTTATTAACGGCTGAGCAATTAGCCTCAGACTATGATTACCCTTTTTTATATTTCTATACACTGATTTGCTTTATTGCATTTAGTATTTTCCAGCTTTTTTTACTCAAAATACTTCCAGTACAAGTCACTAAACAGCTCATTTTAATTTTTCTTATTGATGTGATTTGTTTAGCGTTGATTACTTTCTCTGCGGGGGGGCCAAACTTACAATTAAGTTTGCTGTACGTAATCGTAATCTTTTCTTCTGCAATTCTACTAAACTCTCAGCTCTCGCTGATCGTGACACTTTTTGCTGTCATTATGGTGGTTTATCAACGTTTTATCGGTGATTTTTTTAGTTACAATAACTTAAATCATTTAAGTAATAGTATCTTTCTCGCTTTTCTATTCTTTGTTGTGCATACGATTGGACGTATTGCAGTACACCGTTTTAAAATTTTGGAAATATTAACATTCCATCAATCCATAGAGATTCATCAACTTCAAAATATCAACCGCTACATCCTTGAACAGATTGAAGATGGTTATCTCGTTCTAGATGAAAGTAACCATATTGTTTTAAGCAATCCTGCTGCGAATACTTTACTTGGAATTAACGTTCCTGTTTCTACTGAGAAAACACCTTTAATAAAATGGCAACCCGATCTTTTTGAGCTGATCAAATTTAGTGAGCTAAAAGATGGTGAGGAATTTAGTTTTGAATCACAACTTAGCCCATACACGGTCAATGTTCGAGTCAAACATTTAATTGTTCCTGAACAACCCCTATTCTTATTGATCCTGAAAGATGCCCAAAAACTTACTCAACAGGTTCAACAATTAAAATTGGCGGCTTTAGGACAACTTTCTGCAAGTATTGCACACGAAATCAGAAATCCACTTGCAGCTATTGTACAAGCCAATGAATTACTTAAGGGTAGCGATATCCATCAGCAAGACATGCTATCTCGAATGATTAGCAAACAGGCAAAAAGGATCGATAGCATCATTCAAGATACTCTGGGAATGGCACGTAATAAACCTACTGAACCACAAATTATTCAATTAACAGAATTTTTTGAAACATTATTAAATGAAGATTTAGCAGATGTTAAATCTAAGATCCGAATCAGTTTGCCTGAAAATTTAACGATCATGTTTGATGAAAAACAATTAAGACAAGTATTAATCAATCTTATTCGTAATGCTATAAGACACAATGCACCTGAAGCAGAATATATTGAAGTGAATATTCATCTAAATGATGGTCGCACCCGAATAGATGTGATTGATTTTGGTACAGGCGTTGCAAAAAGAGATATTTCTCAGTTATTCAAACCATTTTTTAGTACCGAAATTAAAGGAACTGGTTTAGGATTGTACTTGTCTCATAGTTTTTGTGAGGCAAATCATGCAAAGCTCAATTATATAGAGCAACAACAAGGAGCATGTTTCAGGATTGAATGCTCAAAAATTCATTGATTAAATTAGGTTTTTCGGGGAAATGGCAACTAAACAACCTCTCGTCTTACTCGTAGACGATGAAGAAGACTTGTGTCTTCTTATGCAAATGACGCTCGCACGTATGGGAATCAAAACTCATCTTGCATATCGTGTGGAGCAAGCCAAAAAATTCTTTACCGAGTTTCAGTACGATGCATGTCTAACCGATCTTAACCTTCCAGATGGAAATGGTCTCGATCTCGTCAAACATGTGACTCAAAACTATCCAAACACACCAATCGCTGTTCTTACTGCTTACGGAAATATGGACATTGCAATTGCAGCACTGAAAGCTGGGGCGTTTGACTTTGTTAGCAAACCAGTGAATCAGACACATCTTGATCAACTGATTCAAAAAGCTTTAAACCGCCCTCAACCAGAACAAGAGGCGGTAGAAACAGCCTTAGAAAACAAATTGTTGATTGGGCGTTCAGCACCTATTCAGCAATTACGGATCGCTTTAAAAAAGATTGCTCGTTCTCAGGCACCTGTTTTTATTACAGGTGAATCAGGAACAGGAAAAGAAGTTGTTGCAAACTTAGTTCATCGTTTAAGTAATCGCAGCGAAGGACCTTTCATTGCCATCAACTGTGGTGCTATTCCAACAGAATTAATGGAAAGCGAATTGTTCGGTCATAAGAAAGGCAGCTTTACAGGTGCAACACAAGATAAACAAGGTCTTATCTTATCGGCACACGGCGGCAGCCTTTTTTTAGATGAAATCGCAGAACTTCCCTTAAATATGCAAGTAAAACTTTTACGTGCAGTACAAGAGAAAAAAATTCGTCCAGTTGGCTCAGATCAAGAAATTGATGTGGATTTCCGTGTGATTAGTGCCAGCCACCAAGATTTAGAACTCTTGGTTCAGCAAGGTCGCTTTAGACAAGATTTATTCTTCCGCATTCATGTGATGGATATCGTATTGCCCCCACTTCGTGAACGTGGTCAAGATATCTTAATTCTGGCAAATCATTTTATTCAAAAGATTAGCCAAGAATGGGAGTTACCTGTTAAATCCCTCACCACACGTGCAGAGCAATTCCTCTTGCAGCAATATTTTCCAGGTAACGTTCGCGAACTTCGAAACATTATTGAACGTGCAATCACTCTCAGTGATGATGAAACCATTGATTTGGCTCATTTGCAAACTGCACCTCTGCGTAGCTCAATCAGTATTCCTTCAAATGCTTATGTTCAGTCAGATGAAAGTGAAATAACGCTGCAAAGTGCGAGTCCAAACCCAAGCTCTAAAAAATTACCGCCAGAAGGTTTGGAGCGCTATTTAGAAAATATTGAAAAAGAAGTGTTATTGAATGCTTTAAATCTGACCCACTGGAATCGAACGCTAGCAGCAAAAAAACTTGGAATGACCTTCCGATCTTTACGCTATCGTTTGAAAAAGTTTGGTTTAGATACTGAGGATGATGAGTAATCTTCGAATAAAAAAGCCCCATAAAATTTGGGGCTTTTTTTAGATTTTGCTTTTTAAAGTCAATTCTGCCACATGTTCTAGATATGCATCTTCCCTTGTTTCAGGCGACAACGGATAGGTTTGATGAGGTTGAATCCCTTGACCTTCAATCATATGTCCTTCAGGCGTATAATAATGAGAAACCGTCATTTGTAAGGCGGCTCCGCTAGGAAGTGGAAAAAGCTTTTGCACCACGCCTTTTCCATAACTATTTTCACCAATTACCCACGCTCTTTTATGCTCTTTTAATGCAGCAGTAAATACTTCAGCAGCTGATGCGGAACGATGATTAATCAAAATTCCTACTTTTAGATTTTGAAAGTCATTTGAAGGAAGTGCTTGAAATTGTTGATCTCCCTCGGAACGACTTTTTGTCGTCACGATCAAACCTTGGTTTAAAAATAAATCGGCTGACTCAACAGCAGCGGATAACAATCCACCTGGATTATTACGTAAATCCAAAACAACAGCTTTCAAACGATTTGAACTATATTCATCAATAATTCTTTTGATTTCATTTGCAGTGTCTTGTTGAAAGACACGAATTTTTAAAACTAAAACTTGATTGTGCAGTAACTCAGGTTCGATATCCGTTTCAACTTTTTTGTTTCTGACTAAGATGATAGTACTCGTGCTATTTTCAGCTTGTATTTGTACTGTACTTCCGATGGACCCATAAAGTAAGCCGAGAACTTGATCTTGATTTAGATTTTTTAATTCTTGATTATCAATTTTTAAAATTGTCTGCCCATTTCGCAAACCCAATTTATTTGAATCAGAACCTGTTTTTAAATCTTGAATCTGCCATGCGCGCATATGCGTGTCGTAATTCAAATTAAAATCAACTGATGCTAAATCACCTTCGGTATATTGAATGAGTTGGCGATATTCTTCTGCAGAAAGATAACGAGAATAACGATCTAGACCACTGACTAGACCTTGTATGGATTGTTGGAACAAAGCATCATCAGATTTTTTATCGACGTAATTGTCCTTCACAATGCTATAGATTTGAACAAACTGTTGAATTGATTCTATCGGAACTTCGGCACTACGAGATTCAGGATTCTCATCCCACTCATGTGTATGTGAGATCGGTGCAGCAAAGGAAGAGTATCCCCCACACATCAACAAACTAGCAAATAATGCGCGATATATGTTGTTGTGTGGGGTCATTCTCTCACCTTATTGTAACGTAATTAGATTTTTGCCTTGCATCTCTTGTGGAACAGGAAGATTCATCAAACTAAGCAAAGTTGGTGCTACATCTGCAAGCACGCCACCTTCAGCAATTGTTGCTTGTGTAGGTCCAACATAAATGAATGGTACCAGCTCAGTGGTATGTTGCGTATGTACCTGTCCGCTTTCATAGTCCTGCATTTGCTCTACATTACCATGATCAGCAGTAATTAACATATGACCTTTGTTTGCCATCACCGCTTCGTAGACTCGACCTAAACATGCATCCACAGTTTCTACTGCTTTCACAGCAGCATCAAACACACCAGTATGACCAACCATATCACCGTTAGCATAGTTCACAACTAACAGATCAAACTCACCTGAATTGATTGCATTAACCAACTCATCAGTGACTTCAATTGCACTCATTTCAGGTTTTAAATCGTAAGTTGCAACATTCGGTGAAGGAATCAAAATACGCTTTTCACCTGCATATTCATCCTCACGACCACCACTAAAGAAGAACGTAACATGTGCATATTTTTCTGTTTCAGCAATTCGTAACTGTGTCTTACCCAACCCTGATAGATATTCACCAATCGAATTCTTCAACTCTTCAGGCATATAAGCAACGGGAGCATCAATACTTGCTTGATAACGAGTCAGCATAACGAATTTGGAAAGTGCTGGAATTACTTTACGTGTAAAACCTGTAAAATCTTTTTCAACAAAAGCACGAGTAATTTCACGCGCACGATCAGCACGGAAGTTCATAAATACAATACTGTCGCCATCTTGTACTTTAACAATGTCACCAATACGTGTTGCTTTGACAAATTCATCGTTTTCATCAGCGGCATAAGCGAGATCCAACGCTTCAACCGCATTGCTAGCAATACGAGTCGCCTCACCCTCAGTCATTAAACGATAAGCTTGTTCAACACGATCCCAGCGATTATCACGGTCCATTGCAAAATAACGACCAATCATCGAAACAATGCGACCTTGATTTGGGTATTGAGCAAATACAGCATCTAATTTTTCTAATGAAGGTTTCGCACTACGTGGTGGAGTATCACGACCATCTAGAAATGCATGTAAGTAAACCTTTGCACCACGTTTTAGTGCAAGCTCACACATCGCCACGATATGGTCTTCATGTGAGTGAACGCCACCCTCTGACAGCAAGCCCATGATATGCACAGCACCATTTGCAGCTTTGGCTTTTTCTACAGCATCAACCAACACTTCATGCTCAAAGAAAGCACCAGTACGGATATCTTTAGTAATACGAGTAAAATCTTGGTACAACACTCGACCCGCACCAAGATTCATATGTCCAACTTCAGAGTTACCCATTTGCCCATCTGGCAAACCGACATCTTCACCTGAACCAGAGATTAAACTATTTGGATGCTTCGCTTTCATGGCGGTTAGATTTGGCGTTTTTGCTGCTAAATACGCGTTATCTTCAACTGCTTCACGATGTCCTACACCATCCATGATTACAAGAACGTGAGGAATTTTGCCAGCATTTGCATCCGTCATATTGGACTCTCTGTTTGTCTATCATTTGATCGGCATAGTTTACCGAAATTTGACAAAATTCTCTATGACCTGACGGATGGCTTTGCTCAATCGATAAGATAGGGAAAGCAAATGCTGCGTTAACGTGCTCGATAGAGCAAATAACTACCGATGCCGAACATCAGCATAATTGGCAACAATACAAACCATGCAGGTGATGGTGCATAGACTAAACTTGCATAACCCAAGAAGTCTTGTAAATAGAAGAATCCTAACCCCGTAAAAAGTGCAATCACGAGCCTAAAGCCCATCGATTGTTGACGCAATGGACCAAAAATAAAAGAACACGCAATTAAAACCAGCGCAATCAATGCAAAAGGAGAAGATACTTTCTGCCAGAAAGCCAGTTCATAGCTCTTTGGTACTTGGCTATATTCTTCCAAATAGCGCATAAAACTAACCAACTGACTTGGAGATAAATCTTCAGGATCTAAGGTCACCATATGCACATATTTCGGCTGCAAAGCGAGACCTAATGCCTGCTGAGCATGATCAGTTTTGATCGCATTACCTTGAGCCAGCAAATCAACTTGATGTGAGTCCTGTAAAGTCCATTGACCATCTTTCACAAACTGACCTTTCTCAGCAGTAATAAAAGACTGAAGACGATAATTTTGATCAAAATCAATTGACTGAATATTGCGTAATTGCCCTTGAGAGTTTGCATAGTCAATATATGTAAAACGTTGACCTTCTCTCGACCAATATCCTTTTACTTCACCTAAAGTCGCAACACTACGTTGTTTTTTAATGCTTTGAGCTTTTTCATTTGTATATGGAATAACCCATTCACTTAATACAAAAGACAAAACAATTAATAACAGTGCTGAACGCATAACCCAGCCAACTATACGCCATAGGCTGATACCCACCGAGCGCATGACAATCAGTTCACTGTTCGATGCCAATGCCCCTAGACCAAGTACAGAACCTATCAACGCTGCTACAGGTAAAATTTCATACAAATATCGAGGCGCACCCCACAAGACATACAAAAATGCCTGCCATGCGTTGTAATTAGGTTTAAGTGAACCTAACTCACCTAGATACGTAAACAACACTTGTAAAAAGGAAAGCACCAATGTTGTTCCCAACATTGCGAGTACCGTGGTTTTTGTCACATGTTTGGCGACTATTCGACGTGCTAACATCATAACCCCACTCGCTGAATGCCTTTCTTAATTTTAGGCGCTAATTTCTGTTTGCGTGCAAAAATCGCTGCTGCAATTGCATAGACAAGAAGCACAACTGGATATGCCCAAATATCTAACTCTTCTTTACTAATTCGGGTCTTAATTGCAATCATCAATACAATTAAACTGGCAAAAATAAAAATCGCAGGAATGAGACGATAATAACGACCTTGCCTCGGGCTAACTTCAGATAATGCTACGGCGAGCAACAAAGCAACAAGGATGACAAACGGTCCAAATATCCGCCATCCCAACTCACTACGAACCACCGAATCATCACGTTTTTGCCATAATTTACTCATCGATAATGCTTCAACATCATCACTTTCAAACTTAATGTCTTTATCATTTTCTAAACGTAAGCGATATGACTGAAATTCTGCTTGAGTGTAGCGTGGCTGATTTGGATAAATTTCGTAACGTCGCCCCTGAACGAGGTCCACCACATTGGCTGTATCATTAGCCATTTCCACACGTGTAGCTTCTTTTGCCAAGATCATGACATCAGGTTTGTCTTCACGTTCAGCTTTTTGATAATAGAAAATATCTTTTAAGTTTTTGCGATCTTCTGACAAAGAGCCAGCATAAATGGTGTATGGCCCAGAAGAAATAAACTCTTTCGGTCGAACCAAATCAAAACCTGCCCGCACTGCTTGAGTTTGCATCAAACTCTCGTAAGCTCTGATTCCCGACGATGATCCCCAAAACATCAGAAAAGATTGAACAAGCAAATAGACGAAGGTCATCGGTAATAATAATTTTGCCAATTGATTTCGACTGACGCCACTACCATTCAACACCGCCATTTCATGGTCAACATAAAGTCGACCAAATACCAGCATCAATCCAATAAAGAAACCGAGTGGAAGAATCAACGTCAAAAATTCGGGTAGACGATATGCAATGATACTCAGCAAAACGCCAGCATCTAAACGACCTTGTGCAGCTCGTCCAAAAATCTTGATTAACTGACCACCCATAATAATGAGCGTAAGTAATGCAGTTACAACCAAAGAAGTGGACACCACTTGTTTGACGAGATAACGCCGAATAATCAAAGTAATGCTTCCAAAAAATAGACCAATCGTGGGGTAACGCTAGTTTACCCGAATGTTAAAAATATAAAACCTATCGTATGTTGCCGATTGCAAGCTCATACCTGAACGTGTTTAATGGACTTATCTATCTTTTTTGCTCATTAGGTTTTACATAAACAATGAAATTTACACTTCATACCGCACTACCAACTCAAGCGTCTAGTGAATCTTTGTGGATTTTAGTTGATTCAGAGCAATTACAACAAAGCACAAAGCCTTATAAAATCAACAATCTAGACAATCTTATTTCAGCAACACAATTTAAAGCAGCCTTCAACGAGAATTTACCGCTTATTGCTCAAATAGAAGAGCAAGCTAATGCCCAACTGCTTGGTTTAGGTAAAAGTAACGAGTTAAAACCGAATAAATTAGCAAAACTCGCACAAAGCATTATCAAATCGTCACAAAATAAATTTAAAGAAATTACGATTGATCTCACTGCTTTGCCAACAGATTTACATGCCTTATTCGCACTCAGTTTAAGTCAAGCAGGCTATGGTTATGACGAATTCAAATCCAAGAAAAATGAATTTGTCTTAGAAACCGTTCATCTTGTTACTGAAAAAACTCTATTAAATGATGCACAACTCAACTTAGTTCATGCTGTTCAGTCTGGACAAAACTATGCACGCGACTTAGGCAATCGACCAGGAAATATTTGCTTCCCAGAATATTTAGCTGATCAAGCACTGGCACTTGCGGCTCAATATCCAGATATGTTGCAAGTTACCATTCTTGATGAACAACAAATGGCTGACCTTGGGATGTATGCGTTCCTTGCCGTAAGCAAAGGATCTGATCGTCCAGGTCGAGTGATTACTCTTGAATACAAAGCCAATACAGATCAAGCTCCGATCGTACTTGTCGGTAAAGGTGTAACCTTTGATACAGGTGGTATCTCACTGAAGCCTGGTGCTGGTATGGATGAGATGAAATTTGATATGTGTGGTGCTGCTTCAGTACTTGGCACAATGCAGGCTCTTTGCGAAGCACAGCTACCAATTCATGTGGTAGGTGCGATTGCCGCAGCTGAAAATATGCCATCAGGTCGTGCAACTCGACCTGGTGATATTGTAACGACCATGAGTGGTCAAACTGTAGAAATTCTAAATACTGATGCAGAAGGTCGTCTGGTTCTATGTGATACGCTCACCTATATCAAACGCTTTAACCCTGCTCTTGTGATTGATATTGCAACACTTACAGGTGCATGTGTCGTTGCATTAGGTAAAGTTGTAAGTGGCTTATTTACTCCTGATGATGAATTGGCTCAAGAGCTGCTACAAGCTGGCGAACAATCACTCGATCGTGTTTGGCGCATGCCTGTAATGGAAGAATATCAGGAATTGCTAGATTCACCTTTTGCAGACATTGCGAATATCGGCGGCCCACATGGTGGGGCAATCACAGCAGCATGTTTCCTCGAACGTTTCACACGTGACTATCGCTGGGCACATCTCGATGTTGCTGGTACAGCATGGTTATCTGGAGCAGCTAAAGGAGCAACAGGTCGCCCAGTTCCATTATTGATGCAATTTTTAGCAAATCGTGCTCAAGCAAATAGCTGAATGTTGTGACATTTATTTTTGTCATAAAAATAGGGCTTGAATATAACTTTGGACGATTCAAACTTGAGAAGTTTCAAGCCCTATTTGAGCATATTGATGTATTCGCTAGTGAATACATCAACCCAACCATAAAAAACAGATATGTGTAATTAGATGTCAACTCAAGCTCAAATTAGTTTTTATCTATTTGAAAATAGTACTGAGCGACAAGTTGAAAGTGCTTGTCGTTTATGCCGAAAAATTTTGAACCAACATCCTAAAGTGTGGTGGTATTGCGATAATGCAGAAATGCAGAACGAACTTGATGAGAAGCTTTGGACTTTTGATCCAACAAGTTTTATCCCCCATGGGATTCATTTAGAAAATAGTGCCGTATGTATTTCAGAAGAATTACCATCATCCAATGATTGGATTGTCTTTAATTTTAACAATCATGCACTTGAACAAACTCAAGAATTTCGACACATTATCGAAATTATTGAAAATAATGAAATTGCGAAACAAATCGGTCGAGAAAAATTTAAAATGTATCGTCGTCTAGGTATAGCACCTCGAACATTTAAATTATAAATCCGAAATTAGAGCGTCATTCGAGGAGTGTCAGGTGGCATTAAATGTAGGTCAAGACTTTAAAAAACGTTGGTTAAACACGCCTGAAGCGGTTCGCCAAACGTATCAAGAAGATTTAGCTCGCATCTGTGATTTACTCCTGCCCCAAACACCCATCCAAACTTGGGTTCATCATGATGAACAAGCACAACGAAATTCTGCACAACGAATTGAAAAAGCATATGCTGATCTCAAAGCAGAATTAATCGAACAAGCAAGAATCCGTAAACAATTGGCTTTAGAAAAGGCGCTTGAAGAAAAACGAGCTGCTGAAGCAGCATATGCAGCACAGCTTCAAGCGGACGAAGAGCGTCAGTTCGAACAACAAACTGAACATTTAGCAGCATTACGTCATCATATTGACCAAGAAATTGCAGACCAAACTGAACGTTATCAAGTAAATCCAGAACAACCAAGTATTGATTATGCTCAAGCTCAACACATGGTCATTAAAGATGAGCAAATTCAATCTGAGCTTGAAAGTGTGCGTGTCCGACTGGAACTAGAAGCTGAAAGTATGATTGAACAAGCGGTCACAGTTTTTAGAGCAAAATTACATGCGATTGCGCAAGACGAAATAGAATACATTCTCAAAAATAGTCAATTTTCAGATAAAGAATAATAAAAAGCCCAGTTCAAACTGGGCTTTTTTGAATCATTTCAAGAAACCATTTTCGGCCAAAAATGCCATACTGATATTGGATTCAGTTTTCTGCTCAGCCGCCTTATCACCGAGTAGTAATCTTTCGATATAACGAGCCAACACATCAACTTCAAGATTGACTTTGCTTCCAACTTGCCAAGTTCCAATATTGGTACGTTCAGCCGTATGCGGGATCAAATTCAAACTCAAAATATTGCCGCGTAAATGGTTAATGGTCAGACTGATCCCATCAACTGTCACAGAACCTTTTTCTGCCAAATATTTGGCTAATTCAACAGGTGCAGTCACTTCAAAATACAATGAACGAGCATCATGGCGGACTAAAGTAATTTCACCCAAGCCATCAACATGACCACTGACAATGTGCCCACCAAAACGAGTCGTTGGCAGCATTGCCTTTTCGACATTCACCGCTTGACCAACTTTCCACTGCCCCAATGTCGTACGATTCAAACTTTCACGGGAAACATCAGCCGCATACCAATTATCGCCCCATTCGATCACCGTCAAACAGATACCATTGGTTGCAATCGAATCCCCCAAATGCACATCCGACATATCCAGATCAGTTTGAATACGTAAACGAACATCGCCGCCCACACTTTGTAAGCTCTCAACCTTACCTAAACTTTCAATAATGCCTGTAAACATGGGAGTTTCAACCTATCTTTATGCAATACGCGCCATAGTCAATGAGATACCTTAAAGCAAAGAACTTGAGATAACAAGCCACTCAGAGTTCAAATCATCAGAGATAAAAAAGGTAGTCATTTGACTACCTTTGAACAATTCGATGAAGTTTATTGAAACTCAGAAATTTGTGAGTTCATCTTTTCTTTAACTTCGACTTGCTGATGTTTTAGAAATTGGCTAAAGAAAAATTTATAACCTAATACACCTAAACACGCACCTAAAATTGGTGCAAAAATAGGAACCATAAAATATGGAACATCACGACCACCAGTAAAAGCGACAGGTCCCCAGCCCATAAAGTAAGCAACCAACTTAGGACCAAAATCACGTGCAGGATTCATTGCAAACCCTGTTAATGGGCCAAAAGAAGCACCGATTACAGCGACAAGCAATCCGACCAAAATAGGTGCTAAAGCTCCACGTGGTAAGCCATTAGTATCATCACCAATCGCCATAATTAACCAAAGTAAAAGCATAGTGATAAACATTTCCACCATGAATGCTTGACCAATAGACAACAACGGATGTGGATAGGTTGCGAAAATCCCAGCTAACTCTAAACTTTCTACGCTGCCGCGGAGCATATGATGAGTCTGCTCATAGTCCAGAAATAAGTTACTGTATAAAGCATATACAAGGAATGCACCCAAGGCTGCACCAGCGACTTGTGAAATGATATAAAAAGGGACTTTACGTTTATCAAACCCAGCAAATAAAGCTAAAGCGATTGTAACCGCAGGATTGAGATGAGCACCTGAAATACCCGCTGATAAATAAACAGCTAGAGCAACTGCTAAACCCCAAACGATACTAATTTCCCATAAACCTAAGTTTGCTCCTGCAAGCTTAAGTGCAGCCACAACACCAATACCAAATGATAGAAATATTGCAGTAGCAAAAAACTCTGCGACACATTGACCCCATAAAGTAGGTTCCGAGTGACTCATAACAACCTCACTTGGTCATAGCCACTGATCAGCATGACCTTAAATCAAGCTCGGCAAAATATATTCATTTTCGAAAATGATCAATATTTTTAAGGTTCTTTTTAGACCAAAAAGTAAAATATTTTTCAAACAACAAAATCAACAAGTTCAAATGAAAATAATATAAGCTTCTGTTTTTGATTATTATTTATAAAATTAATAATTAAATATGAATTTATAAAAGTGCTTTATAACTCACATACAAAACAATAACTTAATCTAAATATTAGCTCTAATGATTAAAAAAGATAAAAAATATAAAAGCCCAGACACCATTTTATAAAAAATGATGTCTGCATGAACCTACCATAGTGCAAGTTGCGTGCTGTTGCCTGTTGTATCGACCCCGCCTAGCTCAGCGAAATGATAAAGCTGCCCTAATAGTTGTCTTAATGGAGGACCAGACTTAGCATGAGTATCTGTAATGACAATAAATTCAAGTACACGTGCACGTTCAGATTGGCGTTGTTTACTAACTCGATAGCGTGGAACATCTTGCGTCAGTAATGTTACTTTGCCGCGTTTTAAATTCGCTGTAAGTAAATCTTTAGGCTCGATATTTCCATCAGTTGAATAGCTTGTCAAAATATAACGTGCATTAATCGTTTCAAGTAACTTCTCATAAGCATCTTTGGCATGCTTCGAAGAGTTATAAGGGCTAGGACGCTCTTTACGCCATGCTCGATCAATACCACTCTTGAAGCCCTTTGTATCAGGTGATGGCAAGTCAACTTGATCCCACAAAGTCAAAGCATTTAAAACATGATAATTACTGCTGTAAGCATGCTGGTTGTAAGGAGGATCAAGATAAGCAACATCCACCTCAAAACCACTCATTTGATTTGCTAAATGCTGAGCATCTACACACCACATTTCAGCAGCAGGTCGTTTGCTATCACCAATTTCACAAAAGCGACTTGGGGTAAGCCACAATAAAGATTCAATACGTTCTAGTGCAGTTTGAGTTCGCCCACCCCACCCTTGATGGAAACTCTTGAATACACCACTGGTATTACTCACAAAACTGGCTGAATAAAGTAATGGCGCCAACAAAGCACTCATCTCGACATCATTGATTGCACCTTGAGCTTGCCATGTCGCAATCTGTTGTCGAATTGCGTCTATACGCATGCCATTGCGGCGTTTAAAGAACAATCGATCACGGGAAGGATCGTAAATATCATCATTGCGCGGGCATAAATTATGGGTCACCCAGCCTTTGACTTCAGGGAGCCTGTTTAAGTAATCAATCGCCTTTTGATAACCACCCAACTCTTTGAAAGCTGGTGCATCCACACAAGCTAAAATGGCATGATTGAGTGCATGACTATAGGGCTCCCAATCATTAGCAATCACACGATACCCATTTTGGCGGGCTAAACGAGAAACAACACCACTCCCTGCAAAAAAATCCGCAAAAATCGGTGGGTTCTTCTTTTTACTATTCAGAGTACCTGTAATCTCAAGCGCTTCTAAAATCAAATGTAGAAGTCGACGCTTATTCCCGAGATATGGAACTAACTGATGAAAAAGATACTCGTCAGTGGTACGTGCTGCATGACGACGTTTGTGATAAACCGATGGTTCTGGATTCATATCATCTCTTGGATAGGGAGCAATCTCAGGCGAATATCTTGCCCAAGTTGGGTTACATCGACCAACTCAAAACGAAGTTGCTCTGCCATTTTGCTAAACTTAGCGTTGAACATTGGACGGGCAGATTGACCAAGTAAAGTAGGTGCAACATAACTAATCATTTCATCAACCAAACCTTGTTCTAAAAAGGCGGTTGATAAGGTTGCACCCGCCTCTACCAACACATCATAAATTTGATATTGCTGAGTGAGGGTTTGCAATAATTGATTCAATGGTTGCGGCGCTAATTGTATCACGCCTAAATCGGCAAGTTCTTGACGAAATGGTGTCATCACCATGACAGTTTCAGGATTTTGTAAAATCTTGGCACTCAGGGGTAACTGTCCCTGACGATCTAAAATAATTCGTTTAGGTTGTACAACCGAGCTGAGATCAATCCCGTCTAAGGAACGGACATTGAGTTCACAATCATCTGCCAGAACGGTCTGAATACCTGTAATCACAGCAGCGGAGATGGCTCGCCAATGTTGTACATCTTGACGTGCTGCTGTTCCAGTAATCCATTTCGATTCACCAGATGCCATCGCAGTCCGCCCATCTAAGCTAGATGCAATTTTCAAACGTACATAAGGTAAACCTGTCGACATCGCTTTTAAGAAGCCAAAATTTAAAGTTTTGGCTTCTTCATCACAAATCCCAGTTTCCACTTCTATGCCTGCATCTTGCAAGATTTTGACACCTTTACCAGCCACTAGAGGATTTGGATCAGAACAAGCAACGACAACCTTTTTGACTTGAGCTTTTACTAAGGCTTCCGCGCAAGGTGGTGTCCGACCAAAATGGGCACACGGCTCTAAAGTCACATATGCCGTGGCATCTTTGGCATTTTCTCCAGCTTGTCGAAGTGCAAATACTTCTGCGTGTGGCTGACCTGCTTTGGGATGAAAACCCTCACCTATGATTTTTCCATCTTTAACAATAACGCAACCCACATTTGGATTTGGTTTAGTCGAATACTGACCACGTCGTGCTAAATCAATAGCCTGTTGCATCCAGTACTGATTTTCAGAAAGATGATCTTGGATTAAATCGGACATGATTTCCCTAACTTAAGCTTCGTTTTCACGTTGTTGCATTTGCTCGATTTGACGACGAAATGCCTCTACATCTTGGAAATCCTGATATACAGAAGCGAAACGAACATACGCCACATGATCCAATGCAAACAAAGCCTGCATGACAATTTCGCCAATGGTTCTAGATTTGACATCGCGTTCACCGAGACGACGAATTTGGGATTGAATGTCGCTCAGCACTGTCTCAATTTGCTCTTGAGTCACAGGTCGCTTCTGCAAAGCGTGCATCAGAGAGCGACGGAGTTTTGCTTCATCAAAAGGCTCACTTTTCGCATCTGATTTAATAACCCGCGGCATTACCATTTCATAACTTTCGAAAGTTGTAAAACGCTCACCACACACCACACATTCACGACGGCGACGAATCTGACTACCTTCGGCAGCCAAACGGGAATCGATAACTTTACTATCAGCGGCGTTACAAAATGGACAATGCATAGTTGTGCAATTAGTTATTCACGTCAACCAAGTGTATCAAAGTTTCAGCTATTGCTAAACAGAGAGCCACAATAGCGCATCAGTACAACCAAAAGTATATAAACGCTTCTTCATAGACATAAAAAAACAGCCCTTACGGGCTGCTTTTTTATCGATATTCGAAAGATCAATTATTCGATACGTTCGCCATGTTGGCTAAGGTCAAGACCCATACGTTCATCATCAGCGCTTACACGAATACCAATCACAAGATCAATCACTTTAAGGATAATGAAAGTCACAACACCACTATATACGATTGTTGCTAATACACCTTCAATTTGAACCCAAAGTTGGCCAGCGAATGTCGGAGCAAGTACAACACCAGCAGCTTTAATGATTTCATCACTGTAGAAGATACCTGTCAGTACTGCACCTACGATACCACCAACAGCGTGTAAACCGAATGCATCCAAAGCATCATCAGCTTTAAGTAAGCGTTTCAGTGCAGTAATACCCCAGAAACATACTACGCCACCGATCAGACCCATGATCAATGCACCACCTACACCAACGAAACCAGCAGCAGGAGTGATTACAACAAGACCAGCCACCGCACCAGATGCACCACCAAGAACAGAAGCTTTACCACGGATTAGACGTTCTACAAGTAACCAAGAGAATGCAGCAGCGGCAGCAGCAACTTGAGTTACCAAGATTGCCATACTTGCACGAGCACCCGCACCTAATGCGCTACCACCATTGAAACCGAACCAACCTACCCAAATCAAGCTCGCGCCGATTACAGTTAAAGTAAGGTTATGTGGCGCCATAGATTCACGACCAAGACCTGTACGTTTACCTAACATGTATGCAGCAACTAGACCCGCAACACCCGCGTTGATATGTACAACAGTACCACCAGCAAAGTCTAAAGCACCTGCTTTGAATAACCAGCCGTCTGCAGCCCAAACCCAGTGAGTAATTGGAGCGTAAACGAGGATGACCCAGATTGCGATGAATGCCATGAACGCAGAATATTTCATACGATCAGCAATAGAACCACTGATAATTGCCACAGTGATGATCGCAAACGTCATTTGGAAAATTACAAATAAGCTTTCAGGAATCGTTCCACTCAGCGCATCAAAAGCAACGCCATTTAACATCGCCTTCGCCAAGTCACCAACATAGGCACCTGAACCAGAGAATGCGAGAGAATAACCAACAATCACCCAAATCAAGCTCACAAGAATTGCAGCTGAAAGGCTGAACATCATGGTACTAAGTACGTTTTTCTTACGAACCATACCACCATAAAACAGCGCTAAACCTGGAATAGTCATTAACAGAACAAGTGCTGTTGAAACAAGGATCCAAGCGGTATCACCTGTATCTGCTGTTGGTGTCTCTTCAGGTGCTGGAGCAGCCTCTGCAGGAGCGGTAGTTTCAGCAACAACAGTCGTTACTGTTTCAGCGACGGTATCAGATGCTGCTACAGTTTGTTCTGTTGCTGGTGTTGAAGCAGCTTCTTCTGCCCAAACAACAGCCGAACCACCTAAGAGTGCGCCAGATAGACTGAGCGCCATAAGCATTTTTTTCATTCGTGTCCCCCAACCTTATTTTGTGAGCTATTTCTCTTATTTCTAACTCAGCAAACTTTATGCCAATTTAGACAGCATCTGGCCCTGTTTCACCAGTACGAATACGGATGACTTGTTCTAAATTCGTAACAAAGATTTTTCCGTCACCAATTTTTCCAGTGCTTGCGACACGAGTGATTGATTCGATTACGGCATCAACCATTTCATCGCTAATCGCAATTTCAATCTTCACTTTTGGTAAAAAATCAACCACATACTCTGCACCACGGTACAATTCTGTGTGACCTTTTTGACGCCCGAAACCTTTGACTTCAGTTACGGTAATCCCTTGAACACCAATATCAGAGAGCGCTTCACGCACGTCGTCTAATTTGAATGGTTTTACAATTGCAGTTACAAGCTTCATGTTTGTTTTCCTTCGGCTTATTTTCACCAGTAAGGTTTTATGTTCAATTTTCGTGCCAATATTTAAAGGTTGGGGATTTTTAAATATCAGGCACAAGCTTTCTTTATAACCTATTTAGCCTTGAAGATGTAGATATTCAATCGAAAATAAGTTTCATTTGCCTACGTTTAGCGAAAACAAGTCTCCAGTCATCCAACGTTCAACAACAAGTCTAGAGGATTCAGACAAGCAGTGTTACACTGAGCAGCAAATATACATAACTCATTGAGCTCATTATGATTGAAACTCTTTTACAAGCGATTTTGCAGCAAATTGATCAACCTAAAAAAGATTTAGAAAAGAACCTCCGCGCATTATTAAATGAAAGCATCGAGAAGCTCGATCTTGTTTCCAAACAAGAACTAGATCGTCAAAGAACTGCCCTCAATTTAGCCAACCAACGTCTTACTGAGTTACAACAACAGATGAAAGCTCTTGAAGAAATGGTGCAGAACAAAAAATAAGCACCTTTTCAGTGCAATTTGCACATTTAAATGATTAAAAATAAAGCACCACAATGGAACAATAATAAAATGTCTTTTGCAAAAATTTATACAAGGGGATTATTGGGGCTACATGCCCCTCAAATCGAGGTCGAAGTTCATATTAGTTCTGGCCTACCGTCTTTAACCATCGTGGGTTTACCTGAAGCAGCCGTCCGAGAAAGTAAAGATCGCGTTCGATCTGCAATAATTAATAGTGGTTTTCTTTTCCCAACCAAACGCTTAACCATCAATTTAGCACCCGCAGACTTGCCCAAAGATGGGTCACGACTTGACCTGCCAATTGCTTTAGGGATTTTAATCGCTTCAGGTCAGCTTCCTGAAAATTGTACGGAAGGATTTGAATTTATTGGCGAACTTGCTTTGGATGGTCATTTACGTCCAACTTCAGGGGCATTAACTATTGCTATGGCTTGTCAGCAAGCTAAGCATCATTTAGTTCTTCCAGAATCAAATGTGGACGAGGCAAATCAACTAGAAGACTTTCAAGTTTATCCTGCCAAACATTTACAAGATGTATGTGCACATTTTTCGGGCAGTAGCCAAATAAAAGCCGCACCACAACGATCTATTTCATCATTATCACAATATCAATATGATCTTGCCGATGTTAAAGGTCAACTTCGTCCTCGCCGAGCATTAGAAATTGCGGCTGCAGGAGGTCATTCATTACTCTTTAAGGGACCACCTGGCACTGGAAAAACATTACTTGCATCTCGACTGCCTTCAATTTTACCCCCTTTGAATGCTCAAGAAAATTTAGAGGTTGCTAGTATCTATTCCGTAGCAAATGCTCAACATCATTTCGGTCAGCGCCCTTTTCGTGCACCTCACCATACAGCATCTGCGATCGCTTTGGTTGGTGGAGGCTCTCAACCAAAACCTGGGGAAATTACGCTTGCTCATCGCGGCGTTTTGTTTTTAGATGAATTACCTGAATTCGACCGCAAAGTGCTTGAAGTTCTGCGCCAACCTTTAGAGTCTAAAGAAATCGTAATTTCTCGCGCGGCGAGACAAATGACCTTCCCTGCAAATTTTCAGTTTATCGCTGCAATGAATCCATGCCCTTGTGGATATGCATTTAATCAAGATAGTCGTTGTCAGTGTTCGCCTGAAAGTATCCAACGTTATCAAAATCGAATTTCAGGTCCACTTTTGGATCGAATTGATCTGCATATCGATGTTCCCCCCTTGCAAGCTCATGAGCTACAAGACCGAAAACCCTCAGAAAACTCTGAAACTGTTCGTCATCGAGTGATAAAAGCATATCAGCAACAAATCAAAAGACAGCAATGCTTAAACCAAGCGCTTTCACCCCAACTTTTGGATCAACATGCTCGTTTTGACGAGGGATCTGCAAAAATTATTGAAATAGCACAACAAAGATTAAATCTATCGGCCCGTGCTTATCATCGGGTACTTCGCGTTGCAAGAACGATTGCTGACTTAGCTGAGAGTGAGATGATTTCTAGCTCACATTTAACAGAAGCCTTGTCTTATCGAGGTAGCAATAGCTAAAAAGCGACCTAATGGTCGCTTTTTTCTCAAATCAGTTAGAACGCATAACCTAAAGCTAAAACAACTTTGTTTTTCTGTTTAGTTTCATCACGCGTATAACCGCCAAAAATGTAATCTAGACTCCACGTTGCACCAGTTTCACCCAAAGGATGCGATAAACCTAGTGTAGCGTGTCGGAATGCAAAATCTGTTTTGGTGACATCACCTGGTTTTGCTTGATAAGCCAAGTACTCATCATCATCACCATAATAATAAGCCGCAACTTGTGCTTTACCTGTAAATCCGCCAGCTAATTTAGGTGCATAAGTTGCCAAGAAATAGGTGTCACCTTTATTACCAAAAGTCACATTATTTAATAATGTCTGAGCAGTAATATTAAAGTCTTTGTAGCTCAGCCCGACAATTGTTTCATAACCCGTTGATTCCCAGCCTGGATAGTAATAATAAACAGTCCCACCAATTTGATAGCCCAAATCTTCTGTGATTTTTCCTTTGTATCCTGCATACAAATCATTTTCAAATGACTTCTTTTCTTCCTTCACGTCTGTAGGTGAGGTATTAAAATCTGCATAAGCAGCTGTCAATGTTGAAAACCAATAACCCAAATAAAAACCACTATCATGTGCATAATCAAGTCCACCTTGCACCGCAGGTGTATCACTTTCAGGTGAGTTGGTCATACCACGCAAGTTATAACTAGACACAACATTGATATTGCCTGTGATCGTACCTGGAAATGGAAGTTTTTTTTCTTCTGCCATAGTGAGTGTCGAAGCGAATGTAGCGACCCCTAAAGCAACAGCTTGAACTGCAAACTTCATCATATTGATTGCCCCTTTTTATTTACATTTTAATGATTTAGGTCTTAAAGTGAATCAATAGATATTTTGCAAATGCCATGCCATTATTAACAACAATACAAAATTTAATAAATTATTATAAAACAATTATTTAGATAAAAATCAGCATGATTGTTTTTTAGAATAATTAAGTTGCAAAATTAATGATCGAATACCTAACCAAACTGGAGCAAAAAGCGTTCATTCTGGCGCAGTGATGCACGTAATACTTAACTCAATTTCAAACAATCAAATTGATTAAAAATAAAATGACTAAAGATAAAAAAGCCAGCAAATTGCTGGCTTTCAAAGCATCAATCAATTACATGATTAGAATGTTTTGTTTAATGTAAATACTGCACCTGTTTCAACACCACGTTTATATGGTTGAGCATTTGCATCAATGTTTGTTCCTACAGCAGCAAGTTCAGCTGACAAACCAGGTACTGATTTCACGCTATAAGTTACACCGACTTTCCAATCGACATAGTTATCGTCTTCACTACCGTTGTCGCTAAAGTCGTAATCATCAGCTTTAGTATAACCAACGCTAGCTACACCACCAAAACCAGTGTCAGCGAAAGGCACAGTATAAGTTGCATTTAAATACCACGCATCTTCTTCTAAACCAAAGAAGTCGTTGGTGTAGTTAACAGCAGCTAAAAGACTGTCACCAGAAGCAATAACACTGCTGAATCCTAATTTAGCGTATAATTCAAGCCAGTTAAAATCTGAAGCACTTGGATAACCGTAATACCATAAACCAACATCTAATTTTGGCTTACCAGCAAATGGTAATTCAGTTGCATAACCTACATATGGGTCTAACTCCAAATGTGGATCAGCAGAACCAAAATTTACATTTGAACCCCATACCCCTGCATACAAACCAGAAGAATGAGATAAAGCAAAACCACCTTGTAATGCTGGATCACTTTGAGTTTGTGTCATACCACGATAACGGTAGTCTGTAGTTAAAGCAGCATTACCAGAAAAGCTAAGGCCATACTGAGATAAAGTATTTGTTTCTTCGGCCATAGCAAAAGTCGAAGTCACAGCAAAAATACTCAACGCGATCGCTTTACATGCAAATTTCATCATATTGATCTCCCCCATGATGGATATTCGACTGATTTATGTTTTAAGTTGCATCATTTTGTAATTAGCAATTGCTGTGCCAACTTTTAGAAATGCTTGCTAAATCTAGCTTCTGTTCAATAAGAGTGCTATCGACGCCATTTGGCTGTGCTGAAATATTATTTTTTCTTTAATAAGGTTCATTTTTCTGAACTATTAAGAAGAACTGCCATTGTTGCGCCTAAAAAATGCACAAAAATAATGCAATTCAATTTAATAAAAAGTGCTGTTCTCCTTAAATAACAATCAAATATGTTGATATAGCCTGAATCGCCCCCTAAAAGTGCACAGATAAAACTTAAATCTGCCTGAAAATAATGGTGCGTTTTTGTACAGCAAAAAATGTCATTCGTCGGGATGTAATTTTTTGCAAATCAGTCGAATAGCTTTTGATCAAAGAAAAAATAAATCATTAAAATAAAAGAGAAAAAATAGAAACAAATCACGTATTTTAAATGCATTAAGCTAAAAAATAATCAATATATTTTACGATTAAAATAAAACAATATATTAATAAAAATCAATATATTAATTTAAATATGATTTAATTTTAAACGATAATTAAATCATAAAATGTTAGCTTAATTTTGTGTAAAAATGATTAAAATAATTTAATAAAAATCTATATTTTTTATGTATAACTTATACAATTGGTCAAAATTTCTATTTGATCGAAATTGATCTTATTTATTATGAGGCCACCTATGCCAAAGGCAAAGAAACTAACATTAGCGGTTTTGATTAATGCCGCATTGATCTCCTCAACATATGCAAGCGAACAAAGCGAAGCTAAAGGTTTTGTTGAGGATGCAAATGGTTCAGTATTGTTCCGCACAGGCTTTTTAAATCGTGATAAAAAAGACGGTTTAACAAATGATACAAGCTCAACAGCGCAAACTGCCATTTTTGATCTTCAATCAGGCTTTACAAAGGGTGTTGTTGGCTTTGGTGTTGGCCTAGTAGGTGATGCATCTTTCAAGCTTGGTGCGAATAATAATACGGGTAATCAAATGATTCCTGTAGATGATCGTGGATTTGCTTATGATCATTGGGCTCGTGGTGGTGCCAATGTGAAAGCACGTATTTCCAACACAACCGTGACTTATGGTACACAGGTGTCAACACTTCCTGTCATGGCAAGTAATCAAGCCCGTTTAGTGCCTGAGTATTACACAGGTGTTTTCATTCAAAGTAATGAAATTCCAAATCTAAATGTGGTTGCAGGTAAATTCACAAAAAACCAAATGTCAAACCAAATTAGTACCGATAAAGATGTGACAGGTCAAGGGCTTGATCGTGCAGTAGTTTGGGGTGCTAAATATAAATTTAATGATCAACTCAATTCATCGTATTATGGCTTAGATGTTCAAGATAAGTTAGAACGTCATTATGCTAATGTAAACTTTACCCAAAGCTTAAAAGACAAGAGTACCTTAACACTTGATGCCATGGGTTATCATACAAAATGGGATAAAGATGCACTCACTGATTCACATACCACAGATGATCTAGCAAACCGTAAAAACTCGATTTGGGCTGTTTCAGTGGGCTATGGCAAAGATGTACATAATGTCATGCTTTCTTATCAAGATAACACAGGTAATACTGGATATGACTATGGCTATAATGCTGATGGTTTACAAAGTATCTGTGTCCCTAATTCCTATTTAGGTGACTTTAATGGTAATGATGAAAAATCTGTCGGGCTACAATATAACTACAACTTCAAAAATCACGGTTTACCTGGTCTAAACTGGACAACTGCATTTGTTTATGGTTGGGATATTGATATCGCTAAAATAACAGATCGCTCAAAAATCATTGACCAAGCCGAAGAACATGAGTTCTTTAACCAAGTCAAATATACAGTTCAAACAGGTGCATTGAAAGATGCAAGCCTACGTGTTCGCTATTCTTACTTACGTTCAAGTGATACCTATAATAATGTTTCTGGTCAATATGTCAGCAATGTCATTGGCTCAACCAATGAATGGCGTTTGTTCCTTGATATTCCTGTGAAACTGTTCTAATTCACAGCTTTATTTAAGTCATAAAAAAACCTCCATTCAATTGAATGGAGGTTTTTTTATCAGCTAGACTTTAAATCATAAAATCTAGCTGAATCTACTCAGAAAATTACTTCTTAGCAGCTTCGATTGCTTTCAATACTTCAGCCTTAGCAACATCTGCACTTTCCCAACCGCTAATTTTTACCCATTTGCCTGGCTCTAAATCTTTGTAATGTGCAAAGAAATGCTCAACTTGGCTAATCAATAATGGCGGAAGATCCGTATATTCTTTAACATCTTTGTATAGTGGAGATAACTTTTCGTGTGGAACCGCGATAAGTTTCGCATCGATACCACCATCATCTTCCATATTTAATTTACCAACTGGACGGCAACGAATCACAGAACCAGCAGCAACAGGATGTGGAGTTACAACAAGAACGTCTAATGGGTCACCATCTTCAGATAATGTATTTGGCACATAACCGTAGTTCGCAGGGTAAAACATTGCTGTACCCATAAAACGATCTACAAATAACGCATCAGAATCTTTATCGATTTCGTATTTGATAGGTGCTGCATTTGCAGGAATTTCAATGATGACATAAATGTCGTTTGGTGCGTCTTTACCCGCAGGAATATTGCTATAACTCATATCAACACTCGTTTATATTGGTGAACTTAGATGTAAATCCGAGAGATTATAACGTGAATACAATGAAAATGATGCTAGAAAACCATCAGCTAGAGAATTTTCTATTTTATTTACCTTAAGTCATTTTGACAGTAATCACAAAAAGGAGAATCGGACAAAGTAGCGAAAAAAACCAAATGATCGAACGCAAAGTCGCTAAATTCGCTAGATAACAAATACCGTAAATCACGCGACAAACGATATAAGCCCAACCTAAAGTCATAATAAATTTTTCAGGTACCACCATATATTCAGCCATTAAAATAGCCGCAATAAACAAAGGTAAGCTTTCAAAACTATTTTGCTGTACAGCATTGGCACGTGCGGCCAAACCTGTCGTTTTAGCTAGAAATTCACGCGGATTCTGATTATCTTTTGCTTGAAAACCACCCTTCGATTTTGCAATCAAGGTGAAAACATAGGGCAACAGACACGCGACGATAATAATCAATATAATGCCGCCAATACCTTGCATGCTCACATCCGTCACTTGAAATTCTTTTGATCATGCTATCATAATCTAAAATTTATTTAATTTTCATTTGTGTATATTCGACAAATCTCTCAAGTTTATATGCCATCCACTTGTAACTCATTTTTAGTTTTCTAGGGTTAGACTATGCAACATCCAGATCAAAAAGAAATGTTTGAAGTACTTGCACAGCAACGACAACATCAAGTCCTCGTAGATCGTGTATTGAAAGTCGTGCTGCCAATCATGGCATTTTTGCTTAGCGTAATTTGTGCAAACTTGAACTGGCAATCAACTCTAGGGACCTTTGTTATACTGACGATTGCCTTCTATGCTGTTGGGATTAAGCGTTTAACGCTTTGGCATTGGTTGAGTATTATTGTTGCTTACGCCGTAGCAGATAATTACTTTAGTTTTAATGGGATTGATCCTACTCGTCTACGTTTCCAACTTGCCACAATGGTTGTATTTGTCGGGATTGTCGGCATCGGTCGACCGTATATTGATCGCTGGTTAATGAAGTCGAATAACTCTAAATAAACCCAAATAAAAAACGCCGCGATTGCGGCGTTTTTCTAGCTCCCCCTTTTTTAAGGGTGAGCTGGTTATAGCAGTGTAAAGGTTGGTTGCTTAAGCAGGTTTACGTAAATCTTTACGTAAGATTTTACCTACGTTTGATTTTGGTAAGTCATCCATAAACTCAACATAACGAGGGCATTTGTAACCTGTTAAGTTTTGTTTTGCATAAGCCAAGATTTCTTCAGTCGTTAATGACTGATCTTTTTTCACGATGAATAGTTTTGGCACTTCACCTGATTTTTCATCAGGTACACCAATCGCAGCAACTTCCAATACTTTAGGATGTTTTGCAATCACTTCTTCGATTTCACTTGGATAAACGTTAAAGCCTGAAACCAAGATCATATCTTTCTTACGGTCTACAATCTTGAAGTAACCACGTGTATCCATGATACCGACGTCACCAGTACGGAAGAAACCATCTTTAGTCATCACTTTTTCAGTTTCGTCAGGACGGTTCCAATAACCTTTCATGACTTGAGGACCACGGATTGAAATCTCTCCCTGTTCGCCTTGTGCCACTTCGTTACCATCATCATCAAGCAATACAACTTCTGTTAATGGCAATGGAATACCGATTGTGCCACTAAACTCAGTTGTTGCTGGTGGGTTTGCAGTTGCAACTGGTGAAGTTTCAGATAAACCATAACCTTCGATAATGATCGTACCTGTTACTTTCTTCCAAGCAGCAGCAGTTGAAGGCAATACAGCCATACCACCACCCATTGCCATCTTAAGATTGCTATGGTCAAGTTGTTTAAACTCTTCATTGTTCACTAAAGCATTAAATAATGTATTTACTGCTGGGAAGAATGAAGGTTTGTATTTGCGTAATTCACCAACAACAGCTGGTAAGTCACGTGGGTTAGGAATCAAGATATTCGCTTGACCTTTGTACATACCGTAAAGTGCACACACCATGAATGCAAAGATGTGATAAAGCGGTAAAGCACATACGATACGGTCATCTTTAGCACCATCACCCGTACCGAATTTACTTGAGAAAATTCCGTCACACTGCAATAAGTTTGATACAAGGTTGCGATGAGTTAATTCAGCACCTTTTGAAACACCTGTTGTACCACCTGTGTACTGAAGTACAGCAGTGTCACTCAAGGTTAAGCTTGGACGCTTATAATTGCTTGGGCTCACTTTGTTTAATGCAGTATTAAACTTCACATGACCTGGAATGTTCCAAGCAGGAATTTGCTTACGCACTTTACGTAAAACGAAGTTAACGATCGTACCTTTTAAGGTCCCCAACATATCGCCAACAGTTGCTACTACAACATGCTTCACAGGCGTTTTACCAATAATGCTTTGGTATACACTTGCAAAGTTTTCAATGATCACAAGAGCTTCCGCGCCTGAGTCATTTAATTGATGCTCAAGTTCGCGTGCTGTGTAAAGTGGATTCACATTTACCAGTACTAAGCCTGCACGGAATACACCTAAAGCAACCACTGGGTATTGGAATACGTTAGGCATCATCACCGCAACGCGTGATCCTTTTGCCAAACCCAGGCTTTGTAAATATGTTGCGAATTTACGACTAGCGACTTCTAATTCATTATACGTTAAAACTTTATCCATAAAGATAAAGGCATCACGTGAACCAAATTTTTGGAAATTGCGTTCAAAAATATCAACAAGTGAGGTGTTTTCAGCAGGCAGTGCAACTGTTTCTGGAATTCCTGTCTTTTGGTATTCAGCAAACCAAATCTTTTCCATAATGCCATTATCTCCGAGTGTAATCCTTAAAATGTAACAACGTTACTTTCCATGGCAAAACATTTTTTTTAACTTTTTGAATTGCCTTAGTCAATCTATTCACACAAGATGAATATATTTCATATATAACGTATTTGTGTCGCAGAATACTAGCCTTATCTCTGAATGAGGAGTCTATTTGCTTTTTGATATCCCCGTGGTAAAAGTTGCCCCTTTGTTGCTCTTTTTCCTATATATTTTTGGAGATCATCCCCTTTCAGTTTTAGATGTTGTTGTCCTGCAGCGACTTGGATTATTTCATCTAAATTCAAGGTTGTCATGGATAAAATTTGCTCTTTTTCATCAAGTTGTATCAACTTGTTACCTTTACCTTTATTCAGCACAGGTAACTCAGTCAAATCAACGATAAGTAACCTACCCGCAGAACTTAAGATTGCAACATGTGTCGCTTGCTGAATTGGCAACAATGGTAATGCCGTCGCTTTATCTGCCACAGTCAAGAAGGATTTACCTGCCTTAGCATTGGTATCAAGTTGAGCTGCTTGTGTTTTGAAGCCGTAACCATTTGAACTCACGGCAAGCAATTCACTCGCATCATCTTCAATAAAGACTTGAATAAATGACACACCACTGGCTGGTGCAAGTTTAGAACTTAAAGGCTCACCCAATCCACGTGCCGATGGCAAACTACTGATCGGTAAAGCATAGCTTCGACCTGTTTCATCCAAGAAATACACCCGCTGATTGGTCTTTCCAACTGCATGGCTGAGATATTGATCGCCAGCACGATAGTTTAAGTTCGCAGCATCGACATCACCGCCTTTGGCAGCTCTCACCCAACCTGCTTCGGATAAAACAACCGTCACCGTTTCCGCAGGCATTAAGTCCTGCTCTTTAATTTGTACAGCATCAGCACGAGTAACGATAGGTGAACGGCGATCATCACCGAACTTTTTAGCATCTTCTTTTAATTCATTAATGATTAAATTCTTCAATGATTCTGGGTTTGCCAATTGCTCACGAATAATCGCAGCTTTCGCTTCTAACTCTTCCTGCTCACGACGAATTTCCATTTCTTCAAGCTTGGCGAGGTGACGAAGCTTTAACTCTAAAATGGCTTCCGCTTGAATGTCATCAATCCCAAAGTGCTGCATCAACACTGGTTTTGGTTGATCTTCCTCACGAATAATTCGAATCACAGTATCAATATCGAGATAAGCAATTAAAAGACCTGCCAAGATATGCAGTCGTTTTTCGATTTTATTTAAATGGTATTGAAGACGACGTGTCACCGTTTGCTTACGAATTTCAATCCATTCCAACAAAATACGGCGAATCGATTTAACTTGCGGACGACCATCCGCGCCAATCATGTTCAGATTGACGCGATAGCTAGATTCCAAATCCGTCGTAGCAAATAAGTGACTCATTACCGTTTCTGCATCGACACGGTTAGAGCGCAGTACAATCACCAAACGTGTTGGGTTTTGATGATCCGATTCATCTCGTACATCACTGACCAAAGGCAATTTCTTAGCGATCATTTGATCAGCGATTTGAGTAATCACTTTGGAACCTGAAACTTGATACGGTAGTTCAGTGATTACGATTTCATTTTTATCAATGGTATATACCGCACGCATACGATAACTACCACGACCTGTGGTTTGAATTTTTAATAATTCTTCAGGTGGGGTAATAATTTCTGCTTTAGTCGGTAAATCTGGTGCAGGAATGTATTCTGCTAATTTTTCATCTGTGGTTTCAGGATTGCGAATCAATGCAATCGTACCTTTTACCACTTCACGTAAGTTATGAGGCGGAATGTCAGTCGCCATCCCCACCGCAATTCCTGTGGTGCCATTCAGCAAAATATTGGGAATACGTGCAGGTAAAGTAATTGGTTCTTTCATCGAACCATCAAAGTTATCTTGCCATTCGCTGGTGCCCTGTCCTAGTTCACTCAGCAATAATTCACTATAAGCGGACAGTTTAGCTTCGGTATATCGCATCGCAGCGAAGGATTTAGGATCGTCTGGTGAACCCCAGTTGCCTTGACCTTCGATCAAAGGATAACGATAACTAAATGGCTGAGCCATCAACACCATCGCTTCATAACATGCTGAGTCACCATGTGGATGGTATTTACCCAGTACATCACCGACAGTACGTGCAGATTTCTTTGGCTTACCTGTTGATTTTAAACCTAACTCACTCATCGCATATACGATACGGCGCTGTACAGGTTTTAAACCATCACTGATATGTGGCAATGCACGATCCATGATCACGTACATGGCATAGTTTAAATAAGCTTGTTCTGTGAATTCAGCTACGGAACGGTTTTCGGTTGCATGATGTGCAAGGCTGGTCATTTCAGCAAGTCATCCAAAATCATTGTTATCGTCAATGCTTTGTATGCTATGTGGATGAAAGCGTTGTGACAAGCCCTTGTTGTTGTTTAAACGTCAAATGCTGTCTTACAAGAGATGTTATTTCTTAAATACAATCTGAAAAATTATGAGACAAATAAACATAATATTCGGAATAAGATAATTCAGTCGATCTTGTTGAATATTTCTTAGTAATTTGAACAATCCCACAGTCACTCCGAATAAAAGGAGATCATGCAGAATGTTTAAAACATCTAACTGAAACTTATACTGCGCCAGAAAATATACAATCACCAAGATAAGAAAAAGCTTGTTACTTTTATAAAAATCTTTCTTATCAAACTCGATATCATTCATTTTAATTTATCTCAAAGCATCGCATATACAGCTAGTCAATCAATGCTCATCTGTAGACGAAGCAGATTCTGCATCATCTTCTTTATAAATAAATTTCGGCATTTCTAAGCCAAAATAAATCGCGATCAAACGTAAAGTAAAACCAAAAACCAAAGTGAAAATAACGGTCAAATCATGTGGCAAACCAACCTCTAAGCAGACCCAATAACAGATCACAGCAACAAAGGAGATGCTGGCATATAGCTCACGGCGGAAAACTAAAGGCACGTCATTACACAGAATATCACGCAGAATACCACCTGATGCTCCTGTCAAAACTCCTGCAACGGCTGAGACGACAAAACCGTGCCCCATCGACAACGCAATTTGGCAACCAATAATGGTAAAACCAATTAAACCTAAAGCATCAAGTACCAAGAAGATATTGCGTAAATGCTTCATCCATTTGGCAATAATAATCGTGACAAATGCAGCACAACACGTCAGTACCAAATACTCAGGATGCTTCACCCAAGTTAAAGGATAATGCCCTAACAACACATCTCGAACTGAACCACCACCCAAAGCTGTCACACAGGCAATCAGTGTCACACCGAACCAGTCCATACTACGACGTCCCGCTGACAGAGCTCCTGTCATTGCTTCTGCAGTAATGGCAATAATGTAAATAACGGTGAGCAACATCTGCCTACATCCTTCAATCAGGCATAAAAGTGTGCGCTATTTTAAGACAAACTTAGATGAATTGTGCACAACATTGTTTAAATTTTTTCCCCGAACCACAAATACACGGTTGTTTCATGGTGACTTGCATATTCAAGGTTGGATCAAGAAAATACCAACGCTGCTGATGTAAAACAAAATGTGAAATTTCATGATGTATATGCTGCTGTTTTGCATCCTGATTTTGATCACAATAATGGGCTTTAAACTCGACTAAGGCATGGGTTTTATCAAGTTTAGGCTGGTGTTGTAACACTTCTAATTTCAACCATTGATTGGACTGACTCCAATCTGCAATTGCCACACGATCAAGCATAGACTGTTGACCTAAAGCAGTCGTTTCAACAATATAATCTATTTTTTGCAAGGCAAATGCGCTATAGCGTGAACGCATCAACTGCTCTGCATGTTCAGCAAATTGTTGTTTTAGATGCAAAGGCTGACAACAATTTATGTATAAACCTTGTCCGCAAGGGCAATTCTCTAACACAGTCATTTTTCATTCTCAAAAATAAAAACCCTGAGAAAATCATAATGTGATTGCTCTACATATTAGATTTTGCTCAGGGACTTAAAGCAACTCAACAAATCGAATTACTTTTCAGATGTTTTGTCTTTTGCAATGATGCGCACTTTTTCAATCTTGTGCCCATCCATCGTCACCACCTCAAAGCGATGACCATCGGCTTCGATCATTTCACCATTTTCAGGCAAACGTCCTAAATGGAAAAGAATATAACCCGACAAAGTTGAATATTCTTCACTTTCATCAACTAAGTCCTTACCGAGTAACAATGACACATGGCGAATATCGGTCGATCCTTCTAACAACATCGAACCGTCTTCTAAGCTTGCCGCCGCAGCTTCGAGTTCATCCTCATCAGGGAACTCACCAGCAATCGCTTCAAGCACATCAATTGGAGTTGCAATACCCTCAATTGAACCATATTCATTGAGTACAATCGCCATTTGCAAAGGTGCTTGACGTAATTGCTCCATCACCATCAACACTTGCGCATTTTCATGAACAATCAAAGGTTCTCTAATATGTTTTGTGAAATCAATTGAGCCTGTTTCAATATATTCATTTAACACTTTATGGGTGAGAACAATACCTTCAATATTATCCAACTCACCACGCGCAATAATTAAACGTGAGTGGGTCATTGCCATTAAGCGCTGTTTTAACTCTTCAGGATCAGAATCTAAATCTAACCACTCTAACTCTGGACGAGGTGTCATGACCGATTTAACAGGTCGTTCCGACAATCCCAGTACACCTTGTACAAGTACGCTATGGTAAACACCATTATCTTCGTCAAAGACTTCTTTGGCATAAGCTTGAGTTGCTAAAACATCTTCCGCTTCTTTGTTTTGACCATCATTTTTGCCGCCCAACATACGCAACACTGCTGAAGCAGTGCGATAGCGCAAGTCAGTCGTTGTCACAAGTTTTTCTTGGTTACGACGCATAGTTTGGTTGACCATTTCAACCAAAACAGAGAATCCGATCGCTGCGTATAAATAGCCTTTCGGAATATGGAAACCAAAGCCTTCAACGACTAAGGAGAAACCAATCATCATCAAGAAACCGAGACACAGAATCACAACGGTTGGGTGTTTGTTGACGAACTCCATCAAAGGACGTGCTGCCAACAACATGATACCAATCGCAATCGTCACCGCGATCATCATCACTGAAAGGTCTTTGACCATACCCACAGCGGTGATTACACTATCAAGTGAGAATACCGCATCAAGTACAACGATCTGTACAACCACCATCCAGAATGCCGCATGAACTGGATTTTCTTCTTTTAAGGTCTGCTTACCTTCAATTCGCTCATGTAATTCCATTGTTCCTTTAAACAATAAGAACACACCACCGAACAACAGAATCAAATCTCGCCCTGAGAAAGGATGATCGAACACATGGAAAAGCGGTTGGGTTAAAGTGACCACCCAAGCGATAGATGCCAACAAAACCAAACGCATTAATAATGCGAGAATTAAACCTATTCTACGAGCAGCAGCACGTTGTTCTGGCGGTAATTTTTCCGCCAAAATCGCAATAAAAACAAGGTTATCAATACCTAATACGATTTCCAATACGACTAGAGTCGCCAAACCAACCCATGCAGAAGGGTCAGACATCCATTCGAAGATCATTGACGAGACTCCTCTGCAAAATTGGCAGCAAGGTATTGGAGTTTAAATTTTAAAAGGCCAGCATTAGCAGCCAAAACATTTTTCTTAGGAAATAAAAACAAAGCGGAGCGACAACAACCACTACTCATAGAGGTACATAAATTAATAAAAGGATTTTCAGTATAGGCAAGATCGTAGTGAAATTCACCTTTTTTATGTGGATGTTTCTTACAAATTCTTTCTAAGTATTGCCAAAAGAGATTGTATGTAAAATGTGCATAAAACTGTCATAAAAGTGATTTAGCCTAGACAACTAGAATGAAAATGATAAGGTGAAAAATAAACGAAATGAATAGTGTACTAAGAATGACTGAGAAAAGAACAACACCTCTCCCAAAAACAACTCAAGCTTTAATTGCGCTATATTGTGGTTCACGTACAGGTAATAAACCAATCTACCGCGATAAAGCGATTGAACTCGCACAGCATGTCGCTGATCAAGGCTTTGGCATCGTATATGGCGGTGCCAGTATTGGTCTAATGGGACAAGTCGCAGATACAGTTTTAGAACATGGTGGCGAAGTCGTTGGCGTAATTCCTGAGTTCATGCTGGATTATGAAATTGCTCATAGTAAACTCACCGAGTTACACGTCGTAGAGACCATGCATGAACGTAAAGCGTTAATGGCTGAGCGTGCTAGTGCCTTTATTGCTCTGCCAGGTGGCTTGGGAACTTTTGAAGAAATTCTAGAAATTGCGACTTGGGGACAACTCAATCAGCATCAAAAACCAATGATTATTTATAACGTCAATCGTTTCTATGATGCACTGATTGCTCAACTTGATTATGCAGTAGAAGAAGGATTTCTTCCCCCTCAACATCGTGCCAAAGTGATTATTTGTGAAACCACTGAACAAATTTCCAATGTAATTAAAAATTTGGATGCACCGACCCATATTGAAGTTTGATGTATTTTGATCAAAAAAAAGCGGATCTATTGATCCGCTTTTTTATAACTTGTTACTGAACATTCACTTGATAAATTGCAGTAGAGCCACTCACTTCATTTCCGACAACCAATAAGGGCTTACCATTTGGTGAGTCTTTGGCAGCGATAAAGATCAAACCTTCTGGTCCTAAATCACCTTGCTTGGCACTATCCGTTTCCACAAAATTACGAGTCGTGAAATATTCAACAAATTTAGCCTGCATTGGTGTAGTAATGTCATATACCATCACGCCACTCATTCGCTCTAAACCAATAAATGCAAAGGTCTTCGCACCAATCGTGCCCAGTGTAATACCTTCAGGTTCAGGACCTTTATTATCACTACGATCATCTAAACTAACGGCTTCATGATCGGTATTAAAATAATTTGGAAACAGTTCAGAAATTTTCTTCTCAAACTCACTTCCTGAATCCCATACTAGCTGTCCTTGGGTATTCCAAATACTAAATGAACGTGCGCCATAGGCATACAATTTATCGTAAATTAATCGTCCATTTGCATCTAGCTTTGGTGATCCATCCGGATTGGTTTGATATCCCATATTCCATGCGATATTTAAACGGCCTAAATTACCATCTTTACGACAATCTCCTGCTTCGGTTGCTGTCGCACCACAATAGGCAAATGTAACAGGATTAAGTTTAGCTCCTTTCACACCATTTGCGATCTTTTGTAAATGGGCAGGATAATCACCTTCCGCATTGAAGCCTTTACTGTTAAATAAATGCTTCATACGAATATTTTCAACATAACCTTGAGCTAAGTTACCCGCAAAATAGGCATCTTCATCTTTTAACCATTCACGGCTATCCCCTTCATTGGCTGTGACCAAATAGGTTTGTCCATTCACTTGATAATTCGCAATCGAGTCTGGCTGATACATACCCACTAAACCAGTCCAAGTTTTGATATCTATCTTGCTGTCTCTATCACTGACATCCAGTTCATTACCCATTACGCCATGATCTTTATAGCCCAATGGATAAATATCGGTAACTTTCTGCTGAGCAATATCAATTCGTGCAATCGCATTATTTTCTTGTAATGTCACCCATGCCGTTTTGCTGTCACCTGAAATGGTAATGTATTCAGGTTCTAAGTCTTGAGCAACCGTAGCATTTGGTCCAAAAATACGCACACCTTTTGACATGAGATCTGCCTTTTGGCTATTCCAAGCTCTAAAATCAGCAATACTCGCTTTAGGTTGTTTGATATCTTGAATATCAATAATACTGACCGAACCTTCAGGATCAATCGAATAATCATCA
>Ga0154420_1035_pt1 | contig 63014 bp, 61 predicted proteins | sample RifGroC1_FD_115924 | JGI IMG/M metagenome (GOLD analysis project Ga0154420, IMG submission 115924) | Acinetobacter sp. GWC1_38_13
CATGCGATTTGGCCTAGTTATAAACCTCTCACTAAAACGCTTCAATTGCTGATAGAACTTTGGGCAACACAACAGCTTTAAAGGAAAAGAAAAAAGCCCGACATCCTGTCGGGCTTTTTCGTATTTCTTTCACTAGATACAACTCCTGTCATATCTCACATCCTGATGCTCAAACTTATTATTATTGTTTTATGTTTTGGAACTTCCTGTTCCTGATGAGTTCATATTAGGGAATTTAACTTAGGTTGAAAATGGGACATTGACGTTAATCGGTGTAGGAAATGGCTTACAGAATTAGTTTTATGTTTGGCAAGAAATATCAAACATGCTCAAAAAGCAGGCGACTTGTGTCTAAGTCAGTTTCTTTATCTTTTTTAGGACGGTATAAAAACCATTAAGGAACTGATTTAATATAATTTTTCCAATATGTGTTTCACATAACGCCCATTATGTTAAATGGATTAAAAATCAGTGGATATTTTACCTTTTTACAAATTAGTAGCTAAAATCACTTTAAAATTTAAACTTATAAGGAATTTAAAGTGCAAAGCCCTTTTTCTAAAATATTTATACTAAATATTTTCATAATGATAGGCAGTGTTTCGCATGCTATTGAAGTCAAACCATTCAAATCTATAAGAAATAATGATGGTCATCCAGAAAATATTTCTTTATATAAAATAACAAATAAATATAGTGATTTATATGTAAGACAATATCCATTCTCTATTGAGAACAGTAATCGCAATGCTGATTTTATTAGTGAGATAGATCCACAATGTGAAATCTTAGAAAAGATATATAAGCAGCAGACTACTTATGTTGTGACAAGTACATGTGGCTCATGGTTTGGTATGAGTAGCCCAGAAAGCCATTATTTTATATATGAGTTTAACGATCTAGCAAAATTAATTAAATCTGAAACTATTGAATTCAAAGAGTCATTAGATATTACTATTTCAGAGCTTAATTCAGGTATAAAAATAACATCAAGCCAAAGTCCCAAAACTGGGAAAAAATATGATTATGAATACAAAAATGGGAGCTTATATGACTTCTCAACATCTATGAATAGAAATTTAGTTTCAAAAGAAAATGATAGAATCTGTAAGGGATTCTATGATCAAGTTTATACTCAATTTAAGTATTCTTATGTACCAGGTATGAACAATCTTTTTGAAATTTTACCTAGACATGGTTATTCATGGGTTCCCAACAAGATAAAATCTAATGAAGAATTATCAGATAAATTAGCCAATGATTTAAAAGGGAAAGATCTTACACAACGTAGAAATATTCCTTATTCAATATTTAAACAAGACTATTGTTCTTAACTAACTTAAGCATTCCCAAAATTAACATAATACGCCTTATGCGAAATACAACAACAACATAAAATAAAAAGCCCCTATCTAGGGGCTTTTTATAATTATATAGATTAAATCGAATGTCCTAAACGCTCACCCATCACCACAGTCGAGTTCGCTTTAAACTGCTCTTCCCATACTATTTTATCTTTTTCAAATAAAACCACAGCAGTAGAACCTAAGTAGAAACGACCTAACTCAGCACCTTTATCTAACTGCATTTGATGATGCTGTAATTCAACTTTACCTGAAGGTTTTACCTTGCCTGTCGCAACAGTTTCAATCCCAGCCACAATCATCGCGCCAACTAAAACCACTGCCATACGACCAAGTTCTGTATCAAACAAACATACCATACGCTCATTACGCGCAAATAAACCTGGTACATTTTCAGCAGTCGTTTGATTAACTGAGAACAACTCTCCTGGAATGTATAAAGTTTCAGTCAATGTACCTGCAAATGGCATATGTACACGGTGATAATCTTTCGGTGATAAATAAACTGTTGCAAACTGACCATCTACAAATGACTTCGCAAGTTGCGGATCACCAATCAATTTCTCTACAGAAAAACTTTGACCTTTGGCTTGGAAAATATCCCCTGCCTCAATCTTACCCAACTGAGAAATTGCACCATCTGCAGGACAAACAATACTATCCGCACGCTCGTCCACACCACGTACACCTTCCTTCAATGCACGGGTGAAGAACTCATTAAATGATTTATATTGATTCGGATTAGTCTGCTCAGCAATGCTCATGTCAATGCCGTATTTCGCTTTGAATGCCTGAATCACAGCAGTTTTTACCAAAACATTTTCACTGGCTGCCACTTTGCCGATAACACGGCTCAGTTGATGTTGAGGTACTAAGTTTTGTGCTTTGATAAAAAGTTGTTTTTTTAGGTCTGCTGAAAAACTCAAGATGGTGACTCCCCTGAAATAATAGGACTATCGAGGCGATTGCCCCATTCACTCCACGCACCATCGTAGGCTCTCACTTGCCAATTGAGTAATTTTGCCAAGATATACGCCAAGCCCGAACGGTGATGTGACTGACAATACACCACCACAGGTTGTTGTAAATTAAAGCCTAATTGTTCCAAACGTTGTTGAGTGCGTTCAAGCGGGTGTAATTTTAGATGATTTTCACGATTTAGGGCAGTACTCCATTCAAAATGCAAAGCATTTGGGATGTGACCACCGCGTCGCGCAGCAAGACGTAAACCCGTATATTCATCTATGGTACGGCAGTCCCAAAGTTGAATATTCTTATGATTGACTGCATTGAGGAGTTCATCATATTCAATACGATGCTGTTGTACTGCCTGCTCATCAATAGCAACTAACTCTGCAACAGGTTTGTATGGTTCAACTTCAGACGTGGTTGGTAAACCTGCACCTAACCAGCCGTGAATACCACCATTAATCAAACTGGTACGTGTGAAACCTAAGCAGTGTAAATTCCAAATCAAACGCCCTGCCCAAGCACCACCCTCGTCGTCATACACCACTACATGATGTTGCGGTGAAATATTTAATTTCTCAATCAAGGTTTTTAAACCATCGACATCTGGCAATACACCATTCGCTTGTTCATTCTGTGCAACTAAATATTTAGGTTGCAAATGAATGGCATGTGGAATGTGCAATTGCTCATAAACCGAAGCTCGGCTTAGATCGATCACTCGAATCAACTCATGACCCAAGTATGGTACAAGTTGTTCAGGTTCAATCAATAAACCTAATTTAAAATCTGTGTCAGTCATTGTTATGGTGTCTTGTGATTACAGCATTGCATCAAATTTTAGCATAGCTCACTTTTTATCTTTGTCTGATTTTTCGTATTCATTTAGCAGAAAACAAGATATAGGAAAAAACCCAACGATTTTAGATTTAAAGCATAAAATTTGCTGACAATTGCGAAAGTTAAGCCATATAAACCTGTCGAAAAAACTTAATGGTGCAGAGGCGACATGAATGCCGCCTGTGTGGCTGCCTTGCGTTGCTTTGAAATTGCTCAGGATGTGCCAACAGTTCAACAAAAGATTTTTGCTACTTTGGATCTTTCAAAAGTAAAGAGTACCTATTACAGATCTCTCATAACATTTGAGCTATTCAATAGCCGTACCAAATTTTGAGTATGAAAGAATAACTAGGCCTCTTCAATCTCAAACACCTGACGCAAATACGCCAAAAACGTTTCATTATCGCTCATGGTCTTGCCTGAACTATCAGAAATTTTTGCTACCGATTGCCCATTACATTCCACCAGTTTTAAAACAATATTAAGCGGTGTCTGTCCCATGTCATTGGTGAGATTAGTTCCAATACCAAAACTAACCTGAAAGCGATCTTTAAAATATTGATGCAATAACCATGCTTTCTCTAAATTTAAACCATCACTAAAAGTTAACATTTTGGTCTTGGTATCTATTTTTAATTTGCGATAGTGCGCAAAGGCTTTATCACCCCATTCATAAGGATCACCACTATCATGGCGCAAACCATCAAATAATTTGGCAAAATACAGATCAAAATCTCGCAAGAAAGCATCCATCCCAACCACATCGGTCAATGCGATACCCAAATCCCCTCGATACTCTTGTACCCACGCTTCTAAAGCCGCTTTTTGGAAATTACGTAACCGAACATCCAATGCCTGAAAAGCCTGTAAAAACTCATGTGCCATGGTTCCGATCGGGCTAATGCCTAATTCTTTCGCTAACAGCACATTGCTGGTGCCACGAAAAACTTTGGGTGCAGCTGAGTGAAAGGTTTGAACTACATGTTTTTGCCATTCAAAACTATAACGTCGTCGTGTTCCAAAATCTGAGACTAAGAATGGAGGATCACTTTCTTGCTGTTGCTGAGCATAATCTTGTAGTTGAACCAGCTTCTGCTGTAAACGGCGCTCGCCTTCTACAAAAACGTCATCATTACGGATGCGTTGGAAATACAGCTCATTGACGATAGCTAAAACGAAAATCTCAAACATCATGGCTTGTACCATTGGACCTTCGATTCGAATATCGAGCCGACCTGCCTCATCCATACTGGCTTGGATAAAACGACGTTTAAGTTGAAATAACTCTAAGTAATCAACAAAATCACTTTTAATAAAACGCAAGGAACGTAAATACTGTAACTCATCATCGGTGAAGCGCAGCTCACACAACAAATCAAGTTGATAGTTCAAATCATCCAAAATCTCAACTAGCGGATAAACCGTGTCATCTAAATTGCGGCAACGAAATAAATAAACACTGTGAGTTTGCGGAAACTGATGTAGCACGACTTGCAACATCGTGAATTTATACAAGTCCGTGTCGAGTAAAGATCGAATAATGGCAGGCATAAAGGATGGTTTTAACCAATTTTTATTAGATATCTGTTGTTATACAACCAAACGCTGGAGATTGAATAGTAGACTTTTGCTGCACGACTCATTTTTATCCTTTTGCTCTGCTAAAATTGCGCATCTCCTATCATCCAATTTTTAAAGTTATGCGTGCATTAATTCAGCGAGTTCTTGAAGCAAAAGTGGTTGTGGACGGACAAACCACGGGCGAGATTGAAAAAGGCTTATTGGTTTTTCTAGGCTTAGGGAAAGACGATACTTTAGAAAAGGGTAAGAAACTGATCGATAAGATTCTCAAATATCGAATCTTTGACGATGAAAATGGCAAGATGGGGTGGAATGTGAGTCAAGCCAGTGGCGGTATTTTATTGGTATCTCAATTTACCCTCATGGCACAAACTCAAAAAGGGTTACGACCAGACTTTGGACCTGCGATGCCACCTTCAGATGCCAAAGCACTCTATGAGCAATTGGTTGAATACGCACAACAGCAATTTGAAAATGTACAAACAGGTATTTTTGCTGCGGATATGAAAGTACATTTGGTGAATGATGGACCTGTGACTTTTAACCTAGAGATTGAATAACTTTAGGCAATAAAAAACTCCCATCTAGGGAGTTTTTTTCAGGCTTGTTATTTACCTGTTTTTTCTTTAATAAACGCACGTGCTTGGCGAATTTTTTCTTTTACAGGTTTTGGTACTTTAGGTGGAATCAATTTCGCTGCTTGGTTGAACCAAACCAATAAGCTAAAGTCACCTTCCATTTTAATGCTACCGTCTTGCATACCTGTCATGAATGCTGTTGGGTCGCCTTTTACTAAAGTTTTTACGCCTTGCTCACTTGAAGCAAATTGCAAAATAAAATCCGCTTTTTCAGGATTGCCCGCAACTGTATCGATCTTACCGTGATTGACAATAATCTGACGTGCCATACCCAAGTCTGTACCAATTTGAATACGAAATTCACGATCATGAACTAACTCAATAAACTTAGGGCTAGTACGTGCCAATTGCTTCATACGCAACGCCAAACCTGCCACCAACAAATCCAGTGGATCTGTACTTACATCAACGATAGGTAACTTAACCACAGGTAGAGAAGAAAGCTTCATGACAATTATGCCCACAGTATAATGATGAAAATTAAGACAACCCGTATCCTAGCACAATTGTGAAGAACTCTGTAAAAGCTTTGTTTCAGAAAGTGAATGTAAAAAAGGCGTGCTGAGCACGCCTTTGATGTGATTAGAATTATTATGTATTTATCGACTAGAACATTGTTGTTGGTCATCCTTATAAACAGGCGTGTGTTCAATATACTGGCGATTAGCCAGTTGTTTTTGTGCTTGTTTGTCTTCACGTAAAAGAATAAATGTCACCGTCACCATCGCAAGGCTGAGCGCTGTCAGATAACTATAAGCGACAGACATTTCGAACATGGTTTGCACACCAAAGCGTACCACTTCGAGCAGTCCCCAACTAATCATACCCGCCAACATAAAACCTAACCAACGACGATAAGGAGAGAAGAAAACAGCAATAACTGCGACAGCGATCAAGCCAAATCCAACCCACATGGTGAAATTCGCTGCTTCCATAGAAACCTCCGTCTTTAAAAGGATGTCTGAATCAACGTTCAGACCTTATATTGTTCTGTAATCTCTAACAGTACTTCGTGTTGCATTAACGTCTTTATGCATTATGGAGCGTTTTTTTTAGAAAAAAAGAGCTTAAAATTAACGATACGACACAAGATGTCGCAATATGCTTTTGTAATTACATTTTTTAAAAATCAAAATTCTGAAATTTCTATATAGCATCAATTACTGAGTGTCATTACAAAAAAATACGCTTAATTTTGACCTCAAAAAAACTTTTTTCTGAATTTTTTAATTGTAGGTTTTCTATACATTTAGACATAAATATGACGAAGTGATGACAGCCAATAAAATCAATAAAGCCACATGATCTGTGGCTTTATTTGAGGGCTCAGATCTACATTTATCTATGCTCGATTGAGGTCTTTATCATGCATACCTAAAAGATAAAGCACGCCATCTAAACCCACACTCGAAATTGCCTGATTGGCATTTTGACGAACTAGAGGTTTGGCACGAAAAGCCACACCTAGCCCAGCGATTGACAGCATTGGTAAATCATTTGCGCCATCACCAACAGCCATCGCCTGCTCTAATGAGATACCCATTTTATCAGCCAACTGGCGTAACAGCTCTGCCTTACGCGCACCATCAACAATCGCACCTTTCACTTCACCAGTGACAATCCCATCTTGCACATCCAAAATATTGGCATGCACTTCATCAATGCCAAGTTTAGCTTGTAAATACTCTGCGAAATATTGGAAGCCACCTGAAAGAATTGCTGTCTTATAACCTAAGGCTTTCAACGTTGAAATTAAGCGCTCTGCACCTTCTGTCACAGTTAGACGCTCAGCAATTTTAGGCAGAACAGATGCATCTAAGCCTTTTAACAACGCAACACGTGCACGGAAACTTTGTTGGAAATCAAGCTCACCTTGCATTGCACGTTCTGTAATTTCAGCAACTTGCTCACCTACACCCGCTTCTAATGCAAGCTCATCAATCACTTCTTGCTCAATCAATGTAGAGTCCATATCAAAGCAAACCAAGCGACGATTACGGCGATAAGCATTATCTTCTTGTACGGCAACGTCGATGTTTAACTCACCTGATAAACTCAAACAAGCAGCACGCATTGCTTGTGCATCAAGCATTTGTCCACTTAATCCGAACTGAACGCAAGCGCGTCGTGGGAACTGACTTTGTTCTTCTAGTTCTAAACGTCCTGATAAACGTGTTACCGTTTCTATGTTAAACCCTTGACCCGAAACAATTTGAGTCACAGCTTGCAAATGTGCAGCGGTCAGTTCAGGTGCAAGAGCCGTCACGATATAGCGTGTACGTCCACCCTCACTCACCCATTGGTCATATTCTGCGTTGCTGATTGGTTTAAATCGCACAGTTAAGCCAATATCATGTGCTAAAATCAGAATCTCTTTCATTGCTAATGCTGTTGCAGTCTCGTTATCTGATGCAACAACGATCCCAAGGGTCAGTTGATTGTGAATAACCGCCTGACCGACATCGAGTATTTGCAAAGAATGTACGGAGAGTACCTGCATTAATCGAGTAAACTGATTCGGTTGATCTGGTCCTAAAAAGGATATAAGAATGATTTCTCGCATGAATTGACTCGTGTTAGAGCGACAACTATTGTAAGAATCATAACATAACCCATGAATCTATTTGCCTTGGAAGTTTAACTTGAATGCGCCTCGCCAAGGGCTATTTGCTAGCCTACTGATCGTTAGTTTTGCCTTGCATACCTTTTTATTGGTGATTGCAACGACTCATCAACTCAATGAAAACCGCGCCAGCCAAGGACAACTGATGACCAGTCAGTTAGTGGCAGATACTCTTTCTGAAATGGAACCCGCCAATACTGTTTCTTTAGCATTGGTTGCTAATCGCTATGCGACCAATCCAAGTGTTGCCTCAATCCGTATTTTGGATGCCAACAAACAAGTGTTAGCAACTAGCGGTATGGCTAAAACTCGTCAAGGCGAAGTATTTGTCCGTGATGCTTTACAGAATGAAAAGAAAGTGGGAACAGTCGAAATAACGCTGATACAACCAAGTATTGGTGAAATTTTGCGTACACAGTGGTTGGCGATTCTATTGTCTCTATTGATTCATGGATTAATTTGGTTAGGCTACCGTGCTATTGCACGCCCAACGCGAACCGAATATCTTGCTCGTATCAATCAAGAAAATCATCTCAAGCATGAAATTCAACGTTTAACTCAAGCTTTGGCATTAGAAAAACAAAATACGGTTACTTTGGTCGCTCAAGCACAACAACAAGCAAAAGTACAACCCAAAACGCGAGTTGAAAAAGTCAGCACTGAAACACCTCCAGTTGATCAGCATACATTGGCGCTTAACATCCAGTTTTATGATCCAAAACAACTCTTAAATAGTGTTAACCAATCCGTTTCATTGCCTTACTTTAAGCTTTGTCAGTTATTTTTGGATAAAAGTATCGATCTATGTGCTAAACATTATCAAATTGATCCATCTAAAATTTGTGTTGAACAAGAGTTTAATGCTGAAGGGGCAACCTTAAGTACTCAGTCAGATCAAACACATGCTTTAGAATGTCTTATGATGATTGGTGCTGTTTTCCAACTGCTCGCAGAGGTACTGTATAAACGTTATCGCGAAGACAAACGCTTTGCCTTGCAAACGCGTGGTTCTGTTGCTAGCCCTGTAGATGCCATGCAGCTCGATGCAATTGAAGCTTCGAAACGCCTAACTCAACATTTACATGCAAAAGAAGCTGCCTTGCATTTGAATCACGAGCAATTAAAAGCGATTCAACATAGCTATGAATTAGTTGCTATGCCTAACCCAAGCAACATCATGACACGTCATGCATTTATGATTAATGGTATGAATGAGGAGTGTGCAACTTTAGCTCAAAATCTGCGCACTGAAATTTTAATGGGTAAAAAGGCAAAAGTCTCATCTTGAATCATCCAGCCTTTCTTAATTCACTTCGATAAAATAGCCCCATTTTTTAAGTATAGAATGGGGTTTATTATTTGAATAACTATTAAGTTTATTCCATCAAAAAGTGCTTGATTTGCATAAAACAACAACACACTCAAACTATATTCTTAAATCGATTCAGCGCAGCTTGAGTTAAAAAATTATTGCAAAGCAATGAAATTTTTAGAAAAAACAAAATATTATATTCTGAATCAAAACCAAATATTTAGATCAATAAAAGCGTTTACTCAGCATGATGTATAAATTCGTCACGTGCGATAAGAAGCACAGGCGAAAAGTTTTAAAATGCGGTAAACTATGCCAAATTTATCGAATACTAATGCCTTAAAAGGCTGCTTAAAAGGTGAAAGCGAATGCCGCTGAGTCGTGTTGAAGAACTTGTCGCAGATATTCGTGCAGGCAAAATGGTTATCCTCATGGATGACGAAGATCGAGAAAATGAAGGTGACTTAGTCATCGCTGCTACCCATGTTCGTCCTGAAGACATTAACTTCATGATTACACATGCACGTGGTTTGGTCTGTCTGACATTAAGCCGCGAACGTTGTAAGCAACTCAACCTTCCGCTTATGGTTGATCAAAACGGCGCTCAACATGCCACGAACTTCACCCTTTCAATCGAAGCAGCCGAAGGCATCAGCACAGGTATCTCAGCAGCAGAACGTGCACATACTATTCGCACAGCTGTAGCTGCCCATGCTAAACCAAGTGATATTGTTCAACCTGGTCATATTTTTCCATTAATGGCTCAACCAGGTGGTGTCTTACATCGCGCAGGTCATACCGAAGCTGGATGTGACTTAACACGCTTAGCAGGTTTAGAGCCTGCTTCAGTGATCTGTGAAATTATCAATGAAGATGGCACTATGGCGCGCCGTCCTGATTTAGAAGTATTTGCAGAAAAGCATGGTCTCAAGATTGGTACGATTGCGGATTTAATTCACTACCGTATGACCAACGAGCAAACTGTTGAACGCTTATCTCAAGAAACCATTCAAACTGAATACGGGACTTTTGATCTTTATAAATACCGTGAAATCGGTAACCCAGACATTCATTTAGCTTTGGTAAAAGGTGAGCCGAAAGAAGGCGTGACCACTGTTCGTGTTCATGGATTCAATCCTGTTCGTGATCTTTTAAAGCTCAATAAAGCTGATGGTTCTCCAGCATGGAATCTTGATCTTGCAATGAAAACGATTGCTGCAAGTGACCGTGGTGTATTGGTTTGGATTGGACAAGATCACTTGGAAGATTTAGGTCATGCCATTCATCATTTGAACCAACCAAAGCCACTGAAATCAAATGCAGCGCTATCGCAGCAATATCAAACAATTGGTGTCGGTGCACAAATTTTACGTGATCTTGGTGTTGAGAAAATGAAGTTGTTGAGTTCTCCGCTTCGTTTCAATGCTTTATCAGGATTTCATTTAGAGGTGGTGGAATACATCACTGCCGATCAAATCACAGCAAAATAATCGAGGTTGCTATGGCAATTCGCCGAATTGAAGGTTTATTACATCTCGCAAGCGAAGGTCGTTATGCGATCTTAGTTGGTCGTTTCAACAGCTTCGTTGTAGAACATTTACTTGAAGGTGCGATCGACACATTAAAACGTCACGGCGTTGCAGAAGATGCGATCACCGTGATTCATGCACCAGGTGCATGGGAGCTGCCGATCGTTGCGAAGAAATTAGCGGCTTCAAACAAATTTGATGCCATCATTGCTTTAGGTGCAGTAATTCGTGGTAGCACACCTCACTTTGACTTCGTTGCTGGTGAATGTGCTAAAGGTCTAGGTGTTGTAGCACTTGAAAGCACAATGCCTGTGATCAACGGTGTTTTAACTACCGATAGCATCGAACAAGCGATTGAACGTTCAGGTACGAAAGCAGGTAATAAAGGTAGCGAAGCTGCACTTACTGCTATCGAAATGGTTAACTTATTAAAGGCAATTTAAAGCATGTCGCAAACACTTCAGGCCGCTTATGCAGCGAAACGCAAAGCACGTCGTTTTGCTGTACAAGGGATTTATGAATGGCAAATGAGTCAAAATCCTGTTCATGAAATTGAAGCACGTACACGTGTTGAAAATGCCATGCACAAGGTTGACCTCAACTACTACCATGAATTACTCACTCAAGTGGTTGCTCAACATGAAGCTTTAGATGAGTTACTCATTCCTGTACTTGACCGTGAGCTATCTGCACTTGATGGTGTAGAACTTGCAACCTTACGATTGGGCGCTTATGAATTACGAGATCATCTCGAAGTTCCTTATCGCGTTGTACTTGATGAAGCAATTGAGCTAGCAAAACACTTTGGTGGTGCAGACAGTCATAAATACATCAATGGTGTATTAGATCGTCTTTCTTCAAAGCTTCGTGAAGCTGAAAAACAACAAGCGAAATAATAGGCTTGATGTTTCATGGCTGAGTTTTCAATTATTGACCGTTACTTTAAACGAGCATCTCATCAGGATGTCAGTTTAGGTATTGGTGATGACTCAGCCATCCTCACCCCTCCTTCCTCGCAACAACTCGTCATTTGCACAGACACTCTAGTCGCTGGGCGCCATTTCCCTTTAGACACCTCAGCACATGCTGTGGGTTGGAAAAGTGTAGCCGTGAATTTATCAGATATCGCGGCAATGGGAGCTCAACCACACAGCATCTTGCTTGCACTCAGTTTACCAAGTGTAGATGAGGCATGGTTGGCTGAATTCAGTCGAGGACTCTTTGAATGTTGTGACCAATTCAATGTTGCATTAATCGGTGGAGATACAACGCAAAGTTCCCAATTAACGATTACAGTGACAGCGCTAGGTTGGATAGAACAAGGACAAGCAATTACGCGAGCTGGTGCGCAAGTCGGTGACTATATATGCGTGAGTGGGCAAGTCGGTGATGCTGCGTATGGACTGCACCATTTAGGTCATGCACTACAACAACGTTTAGATTATCCAACACCACGTTGTCAGTTAGGTCAGCGACTGAAAGGTCGAGCGACCAGTATGATCGATGTCTCGGATGGTTTAGCACAAGACTTAGGACATATTCTGAAAGCTTCTAGCGTGGGTGCGACCTTATTTTTAGATCGTTTGCCAATAGATTCAGCACTAAAAGCATTAGACCAACAACAAGCTTGGCAATATGCGCTCGCTGGTGGGGATGACTACGAATTATGCTTTACAATATCACCGCAAAAATTCGAAGAACTATCGCGACATCAATCTGATGTACCGTTTACAATAATCGGCGAAATTACCCAACAAACTGGATTGTTATTTAAGTATATGGGCGAAGTTTACCCATTACATGTTCATGGATATCAACACTTTGCATAAACCCCCTATTCACTTTAGCCAAATGACTTGGTTTGACCGCTTTATTGTGTTCTGCGGTGTAGGATTTGGCTCTGGTCTCAGTCCCAAAGCCCCTGGTACTTTTGGGTCAGCGTTTGCTCTTCTTTTCGTCCCCCTGTGGCTAATACTTGGCTTCAATGCCAGTGTTTTTGCAATCCTACTCATGTCGATTGCAGGCATTTATATTTGTGGTCACACTGCTAAAGTGATTAATGTCCATGATGATGGTCGTATCGTTTGGGATGAATTTGCTGGACAATCGATTACCTTTTTACCTCTGCTCTACTTACAGCAAATGAATTGGTTATGGGTCATTGCAGGTTTTGTCTTATTCCGTATCTTCGACATCTGGAAACCATTTCCAATTAATTGGGCTGACCAAAAAGTTTCTGGCGGCTTTGGTATTATGCTTGATGACCTGATTGCAGGACTTTGGGCTGCATTATGTATTTTTCTTATTCAATTTTATTTTTTGACCTAACACATTAATATTAGGGTTAATTATGTCAACAACCGTCATTATTCTAGCTGCAGGGAAAGGAACGCGAATGCGTTCAAAGCTTCCTAAAGTATTACAACCACTTGCAGGTCGTCCACTTTTGGGACACGTCATTGAAACCGCAAAAAAACTCAACGCCCAAAATATTATTACCATTTATGGGCATGGCGGTGAACTTGTTAAACAAAGCTTTGCACAAGAACAGATTGAATGGGTTGAACAAGCTGAGCAATTAGGTACTGGTCATGCTGTACAGATGACATTACCAGTTTTACCGCAAGATGGTATCTCACTCATTTTATATGGTGATGTGCCTTTAGTTCGACTCAGTACTCTTGAACAATTACTAGAAGCATCTAGCCAGTCGGGTATTGGGATGATCACACTCGATGTCGAAAATCCAACGGGCTATGGTCGTATCGTTCGTCAGGCAGGAAAAGTTCAAGCCATTGTTGAGCATAAAGATGCCAATGAAGAACAACGTCAGATCCAAGAGATCAATACGGGGATCTACTGCGTTAGCAATGTAAAATTACACCAATGGCTACCAAAGCTGTCGAATAACAACGCACAAGGTGAATATTATCTTACCGATATCGTAGCGATGGCGGTTGCAGATGGTCTAGAAATCGCTTCCATTCAACCTGAACTGGCATTTGAAGTTGAAGGCGTAAATGATCGTCTACAACTCGCTACGTTGGAACGTCAATTTCAACAACAACAAGCCAAAGAATTAATGCAACAAGGCGTTCACTTAATTGATCCAAATCGTTTTGATCTACGTGGCACATTAAAATGTGGGCAAGATGTTCAAATCGATGTGAATGTTATTATTGAAGGTCACTGTGAGCTCGGTGATAACGTACAACTTGGTGCAGGCTGTATCCTAAAGAACACGCGTATCGCAGCAGGCACTAAAGTTCAGGCTTATAGTATTTTTGAAAATGCAGTAGTAGGCGAAAATACTCAAATTGGTCCTTTTGCTCGTTTACGTCCAGGCGCAAATCTTGCAAATGATGTGCATATCGGTAACTTCGTAGAAGTTAAAAATTCTAATATTGGTGTAGGTTCTAAAGCCAATCATTTCACTTATCTTGGTGATGCTGATATTGGTGCGGATTGTAATATCGGTGCAGGTACGATTACTTGTAACTATGATGGCGCAAATAAGCATAGAACTATTATTGAAGATCATGTATTTATTGGCACCAATAATTCACTGGTTGCTCCGATCAAAATCGGTACTGGTGCTACAACTGGCGCTGGTTCAACCTTAACACGAGATGTGGCTGACCATAGTTTAGCTGTCGAACGATCTAAACAGTTTGAAAAAGCAAATTATCAACGTCCCCAAAAGCTGAAAAAATAAGAGGATAAAATTATGTGTGGTATTGTTGGAGGCGTTGCTGAACGTTGCGTAACTGATATTTTGATCGAAGGACTTAAGCGTCTTGAGTATCGTGGTTACGACTCTGCTGGTTTAGCATTACTCAATAATCAAAAAATTCTACGTGAGCGTCGCGTAGGGAAAGTTGCCAATCTTGCCGAAGCTGTTTCAGAACAACATTTAACGGGTAATATCGGAATTGCACACACACGTTGGGCAACTCATGGTAAACCAACTGAAAATAATGCACATCCACACGTTTCTGGAAATGTCGCTGTCGTACATAACGGTATTATTGAAAATTACCAAGAATTAAAAGACGATCTACAAGCCTTAGGTTATGTATTTACCTCTCAAACAGATACCGAAGTTGTTGCTCATCTCGTACATGATGCATTAAAACAGACCGATAGCTTGCTTGAAGCCGTACAAAAAGTTATTCCTCAACTGAAAGGTGCTTACGCGCTTGGGATTATTCATACTGAACATCCAGATGAATTAATCACTGTCCGTGAAGGTTCTCCTCTCGTGATTGGTGTGGGTATCGGTGAAAACTTTATCAGTTCAGATCAATTGGCTCTACTTCCAGTCACGAATCGCTTTGTTTATCTAGAAGAAGGCGATATTGCTCGCTTAACTCGTACGAGCATTGAAGTTTTTGCGCAAGGTGAAGCTGTTCAACGCCCAGTGAAAGAACTGGATGCTACGGTTAGCAACGCATCTAAAGGTGAATATAAGCACTTCATGCTCAAAGAAATTTATGAGCAGCCAGAAGCGATCCAGCAAACCATTTCACAAGCCTTAAATGGCAATTATTTGCGTGAAGATTTTCTTCAATATGCTAATGCTGATTTTGCTAAAATCCAACAGGTACAAATTATTGCCTGTGGAACCAGCTATCACGCAGGTATGATTGCAAAATATTGGTTTGAACAATTAATCGGCGTACCTTGCCAAGTCGAAATTGCCAGCGAGTTCCGCTATCGTACGCCTGTCATTGTGGCAAATACGCTGTATATCTGTATTTCTCAATCTGGTGAAACGGCAGATACCCTAGCAGCCTTACGTGAAACCCAAAAACGCGCTAAAGCCAACTCGATTGACACTAGCACGATGACGATTTGTAACGTTGCGACATCATCGATGGTTCGCGAAACAGATCATCATTTACTCACCCTTGCTGGCCCTGAAATTGGTGTTGCTTCAACCAAAGCATTTACCACGCAACTTGCTGCATTAATGTTACTGATTCTAAAAATCGGTCAAGTGAAGCAACGTCTCTCTGATGCCCAGTTAACAGAAATTACTGAAGCTTTATGGCATTGCCCGAAAGTAATTCTAGATACTTTGCAGCACAATACTTCGATTCTTCGTTTGTCTGCGTTATTTGTAGAAAAGAACCACTGTTTATTCCTTGGTCGTGGAACACACTTCCCAATCGCACTAGAAGGTGCTTTGAAGCTCAAAGAAATTTCATATATTCATGCTGAAGGTTATGCGGCAGGTGAACTCAAACATGGTCCATTGGCATTAGTTGACAATGAAATGCCTGTGGTGATTTTGGCACCAAATGATGACATGCTCGATAAATTAAAATCGAATATGGAAGAAGTACAAGCGCGTGGCGGCGAGCTTTTTGTTTTTGCTGATGAAAATAGCGGAATCCAAGAAAAAGATCGCCAACACGTGGTTCATATCCCAGCAGTCAATGAATGGTTGGCACCTATTGTTTACAGTATCCCTGTACAGCTTCTGTCATATCATGTCGCTGTATTGCGTGGTACTGATGTGGATCAGCCACGTAACCTTGCAAAAAGTGTAACGGTCGAATAATAAAAAATGGAAGAAAGGTTCGCCTTTCTTCCATTTCCTTTTGAGAAACTTTTAATCGTATTAAGCAATATAACGACTGGTTTTATGATTCAATAAAATAATTAAATTTAAAATTACCGCACCCAAAATTGAAAATAGAACTAACTTCCAATCCACATAAAATAACGATGCCAGTAAAATTGCAACATCGATGCCCATCTGTACTTTTCCAGCAGGAATTTTAAATCGCTCTTGCAGATATAAAACCAACAAGTTAATTCCACCTAAACTCGAACGATGTCGAAATAAGATTAAAAAACTGACTCCCATCAACACATTTGCAAAGATAGTTGCATAAATCGGATTGACATCAGACAACTGAAAAAAATGTGGAATGGTCTCTGTAAAACTAGCCAGCAAAGCAACAGCAATGAAGGTTTTGACCACCAATCCCATACCCATCTTTTTATAAGCAAAATAATAAAATGGAATATTAATCAGGAAAAAGAGTACTCCGAATTTAATATCGGTCACGTAGTGGATCAATAAGGATAGACCCGCTGTACCACCTGTCATAATGCCCGCTTGCTGCAATAGGGTCATCGCAAAAGATAAAATGAAGGTACCGATTAACATGGCCAAGGCATCCTCAATCTTAGAATGCTGATCTATTGCAGACATGACTGGACTTACCAAAGATACATTTTGATCGGTATTCATAATGGTATAACTCAATAGGAGAACAACAGAAGGGAGAGATCTTTAAAAAAGATATGACATATTTGATCATTTTTATTCAATTTTCGCAATTTTTTCTTATATTTTTATCATAAATGCAATTTATATTCACAATAACGGATTCCGAATGATCAATCAGATATGAATATACAGCAATTTGACTAATCAGCTTTTAGCGTCATAGATCAAATTTTTTATTTCATCGCGATGCCATTTTCTTTTAATTTTTCTAAAACAATTGAGGTATTTAAGTTACTTACACCAAAATCACTTGAGGACAAGATCCCAATCAGTTTTACCATTTCATCTAAGCTTTTAACAGCGACTTTAAGTGCAAAGTCATAACTGCCTGTAAGTTTATGAATATCTTTAACCGCAGGTTCTCTTAAGAGAAAGTCGACAAAGCGATCATGCGTCGCATCATTATAATTCTGCAATTTAACTTCAATAATTCCCATAATTGGCGTGGGATCTGCGCTCAGAGCCACCTGAGCATAATATCCTGTAATCACTTTGGTCTGTTCTAAATAGATTCGTCGACGAGAACATTGCGAGGTTGAAAGCCCCACCAGCTCAGCTAATTCTTGATTAGCTAAACGACCGTTGAGTTGTAAATGATGAATAATTTTTTTATCAAAATCATCTAATTCGTCAATCATACAACTCTCAAATAAATCTGGGTAAATACAAAGCATCACTCGATAAAGTGTAGCTTTTTTGGGATATAAACCACAAGTTTAAAGCAAAATACTGGAGGCTTCGATGCGATGCACACCCTTTTGCAACATATCTTGCCATGCTTGTTGCAAAGAGCCGTTTAAATCAATTGCCTTGCAGGCATCTTCTATCACATAAGTATCAAAACCCAGTTCAACAGCATCAATCGCAGTCCAAGCGACACAAAAATCTGTAGCAATCCCAACGATATACACAGTATTTATCTGATGTTCTCTCAAATATCCATTCAATCCAGTTGGTGTCTTACGATCTGCTTCCATAAAAGCTGAATAACTATCAATATTTTGATGGCAACCTTTTCGAATAATCAGTTGGGCTGTCGGGATATTTAAATTGGGATGAAATTCAGCATCATGCGTCCCTTGAACACAATGTTTAGGCCATAATACTTGGCGACCATAATCCAATTCGATGGTCTCAAAGGGCTTTTTATTGGGATGATTATCTGCAAAAGAAATATGTTGGTCAGGGTGCCAGTCCTGCGTTAGCACAATATGCTCAAACTTTTGTGCAAGTTGGTTAATCTTCGGAATAATTTCATCGGCGTTTGCCACCGCTAAATTTCCTCCTGGCGTGAAACCATTTTGCACATCCACTACAATTAAAACACTTTGTTTTACTTGCTTAAGCATTTGATCACCCTATTTAAATTCCATCATTTTAAAATACGCTGCTGCTTGTTCTATGACTAGTCATGTTTAACTTTTTCAGCAAATGAAAAGAATTCAATACAAAGATCAATTAAAGTTTTCCACAGTTTAACTAAAGCATATTGTTCTTATGTCGCTGATCAGTCATAATTTGCATAATTGTCATTCAACTCACCATATTGATTGAGTGACGAATCAAAATACTGCAACCATCCAATATTTCGTTTCAAATACTTCAATCTCGGATGGGAAAATAGGATATTTTTTCAAAATGACTCAGCTAGCACAGAATATTCAAGGCTCAATTGTCGCAATCGTCACCCCTATGTATGAAGATGGCAGCGTAGATTGGAAGAGTCTTGAGAAGCTTGTTGAGTGGCACATCCAACAAGGTACTCACAGTATCGTTGCGGTCGGCACAACAGGCGAAGCATCGACCCTTAGTATGGAAGAACATACTCAGGTCATTAAAGAGGTGATTCGTGTTGCAAACAAACGCATTCCGATTATTGCGGGTACAGGTGCAAACTCAACACGCGAAGCGATTGAGCTGACCAAAGCTGCGAAAGAATTAGGCGCAGATGCAGCATTACTTGTAACGCCATATTATAATAAACCAACTCAGGAAGGCTTATACCAACACTATAAAGCTATCGCTGAGGCCGTTGATATTCCACAAATTCTTTATAATGTTCCAGGTCGTACAGGCGTGGATATGCAAAATGAAACTGTTATTCGTCTTGCAGATGTGAAAAACATTATTGGTATCAAAGATGCAACAGGCGATGTTCCTCGCGGACAAGCTCTCATCGAAGGTTTAGCTGGTAAAATGGCTGTTTACTCAGGCGATGATGAAACTGCTTGGGAACTGATGCTACTAGGTGCTAAAGGCAACATCTCTGTAACTGCGAATGTTGCACCAAAGCAAATGAGTGACGTCTGTGAAGCTGCTTTAGCTGGCGACAAAGAAAAAGCTCAACGTTTAAATCAACAAATTGCAAATCTACACAATATTTTGTTTTGCGAATCAAACCCAATTCCTGTGAAATGGGCTTTGCATGAGATGGGTTATATCAGCACTGGTCTTCGTTTACCGCTAACCCCTCTCGCTGAACAATATCGTGAACCTATCCGTAACAGTCTAAAAGCTGCGGGAATAATTTAATACGAGCAATTTATGATGCAATTACGTCTTGGTGTTGTCCTTGTTATTTCAGCTTTAAGTTTGGCTGGTTGTGGTCGCTTTGCCCTCAATAATCATTCATTAGATTATAAAAATGCGAAAACACTGGAACCTCTCAAATTCCCTGAGAATGCAACGGTAAGACCATTTACACCATTGTATCCAGCTCCAACGGTTGATCCACTTGCGATTCAACATGCACCTACATTCGAAAATAAAAGTGGCAACCGTTACGCTTTACCTCGCCCTGATCCGATGCAGGCAACAGCGAATACCAGTGAAGCGACTACAGCAACTTTAGGTCGCCCTCAACTTGTAATGGATGGCAATAAAAACCCATTACTTAAAGTTGAAGGTCCAACTGCTGCAGCTTGGCAATACACTTTCGCAACATTGAGTAGTCTCAACTATAAGATCGTCTCTCAAGCAGACAATGGTTATGAGGCGACGATTACTGTAGGTGATCAAAATTACCTACTCAAACTCTCTGCTGTGGGCTCAAGTAATACTGTTGCTCTGTTTAAGCTAGATACAACTTTTGCTGACCCTACTGTCGCAACTGAAGTATTAGCCCAGATTTATCAAAATTGGCCAGCCTAGTCGTTTACTAGGCATATTTTTCAAAAGGTTCCCCCATGTTAAAACAAACCTTGCTCTATACTGGTAAAGCAAAATCTGTGTATGAAACAGATAATGCTGACCACCTGATTTTAGTCTTTCGTGATGATGCCTCTGCGTTCAATGGCGAAAAAATCGAACAACTAGATCGTAAAGGCAAGGTCAACAACCGTTTTAACGCCTTCATCATGGAGAAGTTGGCTGAAGCAGGTATCGAAACTCATTTTGAAAAGTTACTTTCTCCAACGGAAGTACTTGTTAAAAAGCTTCAAATGATTCCTGTAGAGTGTGTCATCCGCAACTATGCTGCTGGTTCACTTTGCCGTCGTTTGGGTGTTGAAGAAGGCAAAGAGTTAACGCCTCCTACATTTGAATTATTCTTCAAAGACGATGCTCTTGGCGATCCAATGGTAAATGAATCGCAAGCAATCGCTTTAGGTTGGGCAACTGCTGATCAACTTGAAAAAATGAAAGAACTTACTTACCAAGTGAATGATGTACTTAAAGCATTATTCGATGCAGGTAATATGATTCTTGTTGATTTCAAACTTGAATTTGGTGTGTTCCATGACCGCATCGTATTGGGTGATGAATTCTCTCCAGACGGTTGCCGTTTATGGGATAAAGATACCAAGAAAAAATTAGATAAAGACCGCTTCCGTCAAGGTTTAGGCGGTGTGGTTGAAGCTTATGAAGAAGTTGCTGCGCGTTTAGGCATTAACTTAGATGATATCTAATCATTTTAAGCATTCATGATTTATAAAAAACCAGCTCCTTTGAGCTGGTTTTTTTATGTCTACATTTTGACTACTGCTGATAAATAAGTTTACCTTCTTTATAGGTCGCCAAAACTTTAATTTTTTTGATTTCTCGGCTTGGTACAGTCAGTGGGTTCTTATCTAAAATCACTAAATCAGCGAGCTTTCCTTGCTTTAAGGTACCCTTATATTGATCTTCAAAATATTGATAAGCAGCCCAATCTGTCATGAATTTTAAGGCAAGATAAGGACTTATACGTTCATCGGCACCTAGAACATAATCACTACGCGTCACGCGATTGACTGTAGCATCTAGCATCATCATGCTATGTGGCGGAACAACGGGGGCATCATGGTGCTCGGTAAAGATTAAATTTTTCTTTAGTGCAGTTGCTGTCGGGGAAATATGTGCTGCTCGCGTCTCGCCTAGTGTTTGTTGGCGATGCCAATCCCCCCAATAATAGGTATGTAATGAGAAGAACGAAGGAATAATATCTAAAGCCTTCAATTGGTCTAGTTGATCATCTCGAATCGTTTGCGAGTGAATCAATACACTTCTGCGGTCTGCTTTACCTTGTTTTGCCGTAGCATCTTTGACAGCACCTATAAACTGATCTATTGCCGCATCTCCATTGGCATGAGCGAGCACTTGCCAGCCATGTTTGAAGGCTACATTAATATATTGATCGACCTGTTGATCGTCTTTGATCGCTGGATAGCCTTTATAATTTTTATCTTTACCTTCAGGTGGAATCTTATAGGCTTGAGTTAACCATGCAGTCTTACCTTGAGGTGAACCATCTAAACTGATTTTAACGCCACCTATACGGAAGTGATGATCGTATTGTCGGCTACTTCCTTGCTTAAGCATATATTCTTGGCTAGTGGTGATATCAGGATAAGACACGACATCTATCGGAAGTTGATTTTGCTTGGCAAGCGCCTGCCACATCTCCGTCGTACCTTGATCTGCTCGTTCCTCTTGTACTGTAGTGAAACGATTTTTGACATAAGCATCAAGACCTTTACGAGCAATTTCAAACATCACTTGCGGTGGCACATCTTTGAATATTGAACCAATCGCAGTAAATAATGCGGACTCTTCCAGCGCCCCATTAGGAACATTCGAATTTGCTTCTCGACGAATAATCCCCCCTGCTGGATTTTCAGTATTTTTATTGATATTTAGCTTTGTGATTCACTGAAGCGAGATGCCCTGATTGATGTAAGATCATCACGGGCTGATCTTTGGAGACTCGATCTAAATCGGTTGCTGTCAGATGACGCTGTTCACTTAATTGCGCATCATCATAGCCATTTCCTAAAATCCATCCCCCCATCGTTTGAATGACTTGAGGATTTTGCTTTTTCCATTGTGTTAATACTTGAACCAAAGAATCAATATCAGAAACTTGACCGTCTGGCGCAGGATAGAGATTTGCAACCATCTGATGGAATCCAACCATATTTACATGGCTGTGTGCATCAATAAAACTTGGCAAAAGTGTTTTATTTTTTAAATCAATGGATTGAACATTCGAATTTGCTAAATGCTCTGCTTGCTTTTTTGAACCAACAAAAATGATCTTTCCATCTTTAACCAGCAAGGCTTCTGCATATGTTGGCGTCATACCTTCCATCGTTAAGATCGGACCACCAAAGAACAATTGTTCTGACCGATCTTGATCAAGTGGAGTACTTGCACAACCTGATAAGGTAAAGGCGATGATTGTTGCTGTCGTGAGTTTATTCAAATATTTAAAAGTCATAGATTAAAACCATATTTTTATTATGCCTTTTTAGATTAAAGCGCATTCTTTTTGATATAAAAGGGCATAACTTGTTATTTTTGTAATGCTTGATAAATTTTTGAATCAATAAATAGTTTAAACCATTGATCAATAGCTATTTCACCAAGCTGATTTGAATAAAAATCACTGTTTGTTTATGACTTCGCCTTTGTCGCCAACCAACACAGTATAGAACCGACACACACCATCAGCGCACCATACCAAAAAGAAAGACCTAATGGCGTACTCAGTAACAATGCAGCAAAAAAAGCGGAAAGCACAGGAATAAAATAAGATGCTCCTGCCAGTAATGTCACATTACCATGCAAAATTCCAACATTCCAAGCTGCATAGCCGAAGCCCATCGCAGCAGCAGCAAAAACCAAGGAAATAGAGGATGACCAATCAAAAATAAAGCCATCCCCCCCCATCACAAGATATTTAATCCAAAGCACGATCGAAACCAAAATAAAGAATAAAGTAATTCCATTTGCTCCCTGAGCGATTCGTGCTGTAAGGGTACAATAAGCCGCCCACAACAATGTCCCAAGAAATGCCAATCCATAACTCAGTGGGTTCTGTTGAATATTGTTAGCCATGCCAATCAAATCAAATCCTTGCTCTCCTCCCAAAACCCAACAAATACCGAGTAGAGAAACAACGAAGCCAGGAATGATCAGAAAATTTGCTTTTTGTTGATTAAATAAAATCGCCGCAACCATCGTGAAAGTTGGCCATAAATAATTGACCATTCCGACTTCAATTGCTTGTCTATTTGTTTGGCTATATCCAATTGAAAGTGAAAGACAAATTTCATAGGCGACAAATAAAAAAGCACCCCAAATCAAATAAGTTTTTGGAAAACTTTTGAGAGGCGTCCAACCAATAGAAAGTAATAAGAATATTGAAGCAAGTGTATAGATTAATGCCGCACCACCAACTGCACCAAACTGAGTACTTACTTCTTTAATGAGCGCAACAATTAAACTCCAAAGCAAAATGGCAAGCAGTCCAATCAGTGTTGCTGTTTTTGAGTTCATATTGATATCAATTGAATCTTGGAACCAAAGCAACATGCCATCAATCGGGACTAAAATGCTGCTTTGATAAATTTAAAATGAGGCATGCGCCCAGAAAGAATTATTGCTGTTGCTGTTCTTGCTGCCAGCGGCGCTGTTGCAAACGTTCAGCTTCAACTTCACGTTTATTTAAGGCTCGTTCATACAGCTTCGTACCACGCAATTCAGGTGGCAAATAGTCTTGTAATACAAAATGTTCAGGATAATTATGTGGATACAAATAATCCACCCCATATCCTTGTTGCTTCATCAGTTTGGTTGGCGCATTGCGCAAGTGCAATGGTACAGGCAAATTTGCCGTTTTCTCTGCCAACTCTAAGGCACGATTGATGGCTAAATAGGTACTATTACTTTTCGGGCTGGTTGCCAAATAAACTGCGCATTGTCCTAAAATAATACGTGCCTCAGGCATACCCACCGCTTGAACTGAACGGAAGCACTCCCCTGCAAGTAACAAGGCATTTGGATTAGAATTTCCAATATCTTCTGATGCCGCAATCAACATGCGACGAGCAATAAATACTGGGTCTTCTCCACCTTTCAGCATTCTTGCCATCCAATACAAGGTAGCATCTGGATCACTTCCCCGAATCGATTTAATAAATGCTGAAACCAAATCGTAGTGCTGCTCACCTGACTTGTCATAACGCGCAATATTCTGCTGTGCAACTTTGACTACAATCGCGTTGGTCACGACATTTTCAACATCAGCTTCAAAGGTACTGGCGATTAAATCAATCAGATTAAGCGCCTTACGTGCATCACCTGCAGCAAATTGAATCAGTGCATCATATTCTTCAACTTGAATAAAACGCTCTTTGAGAAACTTATCACTTTGAATCGCTTTATTGATGAGTGTTTGAATGGCATCAGCATCCAAACTATTCAGCGTGTAGACCTGACAACGCGACAGTAAAGCGCTATTAACTTCAAAAGATGGGTTCTCTGTGGTTGCGCCGATCAGCGTAATTTTGCCTTTTTCGACTGCATTTAGTAACGCATCTTGCTGCGATTTATTAAAGCGATGAATCTCATCAATAAACACCACTGGAGTCAGCAGATCACCACTTTCCGCAATCACTTCTCGCAGCTCTTTTACACCAGTATTCAGCGCAGATAAGCTAATAAATGGGCGATCAACTGCTTGCGCCAGCAATAATGCGATCGTAGTTTTACCTACCCCTGGCGGACCCCAAAAGATAATCGAAGGTAAATGCCCTTGATCAATCATTTGGCGCAAAGGTGCATTTTCACCTAACAAATGATCTTGTCCGATAATTTCGGATAAGTCACGAGGACGTAAACGTTCAGGTAAAGGAATATGCGTATCTGACATCATCACTGGCTTTATGCTGTTTTATCCTAGTCTATTGTGTCTGAATCAAATCTACAATTTGAATCTACCAACAACTGATCAAGTTAAGGGGCTGCCTTCTGTTTCAGAATCTGCTGCATCGCTTGATAGGTTGCTTTAATACGCGCTTCATTTGGGAAATTGGTATTGGCGAGCATCACCATACCGATTTTATGCTGAGGGACAAATGCGGCATAAGCTCCAAAGCCATTGGTAGATCCTGTTTTATTAAAATAAGTGGATTGTGAGGCAATTTGGGGGTGTTTGATCAGCGTTACTGCATGGCTTTCTAAAGCCATTTTACTTGAGTTGCCTTGTAAAAGTGTTTCAAGCTTAACGGGATAAGCATATTGCTCCCATCCCAAACCCTGCGTCATTGCACCGACTTTATAATAACCGATATGGGTATTTTCAACGCCTTGACGAATTGGCCGATCTAATTGAGCTGAATTGATCTGTGCATCTAAAAATTTCAGCATATCCGAACTACTGCTTTTAACACCATAGGCTTCAGCATCAAACATCCCCGCTGATACACGGATTGCTTCATTATTCTTATAGCCCCAAGCATATTGTGACATCTTTTGTTCAGGGACATGAATATAACTCTGCGTCATTCCTAATTGAGGAAGTAAGGTTTTCTCTATCAATTCCGCATATGGCTTTTTCATCGCCAAAGCTGTGACATAACCCATTAAACCAATACTCGGATTTGAGTATTGACGAGCCTCCCCGATTTTGGTTTTTGTTTTCCAGTTTTGAAAATATTGAACCATATCCTGCTGAGTAACAACTTCATCTGGAAATTGCAGTGGAAAGCCACCTGCACTATAAGTTCCCAAATTCAGCAATGTAGCCTGATTCACGGCTGTATTTTTAAGTTCAGGGAAGTATTTGGCAGGATGATCCGATAATGACAACCGCCCTTGTGCTTGCGCATACCCCGCTAAAGTCGCATTGAACGTTTTACTGACTGAACCAAGTTCAAACAAGGTACTATTGGTCATAGCTTGGTTGCTTTGTAGCGAAGCAACACCATAATTTACAAAGTAATGTTGACCATCTAAAGTCACGGCAACGGCTAAGCCAGGAATTTTATATTCCTCTAAAAGTGGTTTAAACTGCTGATCTACAATCTTTTTTATCTGTAGCTCAGTTAAAGGTTGTGCCCATAAACTAGAGCTAGAGAACAATAGCCCAATCAACATCAATGTTTTATTTGAAAATAAATTTTGGTATTCCGACTGCATCATTAATCTTTTCACTTTGAGTTCATATTTAGTTTGCATTGAGCTTTAGCAATTTTGCTTGTGGACCATCTTGAATCACCCAAATCGAACCGTCTTGTGCTTGTTGTAACCCACGAATTCGTTGCTTCATATCCAAACGTTGCACTTCTTTAACGGGTTGCGACTTTAAATCAACCACAACAATCGACTTGGAAGACAAACCGCCAATCAAAGCTTTCTGCTGCCATAACGGGAATTTATCACCCGTGTAAATAATCATGCTTGAAGGTGAAATCACTGGTGTCCAATCGATTGCAGGCGCTTTAAATTCTGGGCGAGTTTTATGATCTGGAATTGGTAATCCTGAGTAATGATCGCCATTCGATACGATTGGATAACCATAGTTCGCGCCTTTAAGAATCTGATTAAGTTCATCACCTCCTTTCGGCCCCATTTCCACTACCCACAATTGTTTTTGGTCATCAAACGCCATACCCAGTGGATTACGATGACCCAATGACCAAATTTCAGCAGTCACGCCACCTTGTTGGCTAAAAGGGTTATCTGATAAAGGAGTTCCGTCTTCATTTAAACGTAGAATCTTACCCAGATTGCTTTTCATATCTTGGGCAGGATCGAATTTTTGTCGCTCACCTGAACTTACCCAAAGTTTTCCATCAGCACCAAATAACATACGATGAGCATAATGTCCTTGCCCTGACACTTTAGGTACTTGCTGCCAAATTCGTGTTAAATCCGTTAATTTCGGTTGCTCAGGATTAGATAAATCAAGTTTGGCACGAGAAATTTCAGCACCATAACCACCACTGCCTTGCACAGCATAGCTGAGATAAATCCAATGATTATTTTTAAAATCAGGATGCAAGACTACATCACCTAAGCCACCTTGCCCCCCATAACTTACAGTTGGGATGCCTTGAACATTAAGATTCTTCTTCGTTTTAGGATCAAATAATTTTAACTGTCCTTTACGCTCAGTGATCAGTAAACGCTGATCAGGTAATACAACAACAGCCCAAGGTTCATCAAACTGGGCAAAAGTATCAACTTGAAAAGTTTGGTTGAGCGTATTTTGAGTATGTTGAACAGAGTTTTCTGGTGCCTTAGAGTTGGTGTTATTGGGACCACAAGCGAGTAGCAAAAGTACACTGCTACAAATTAAAGGTGCTACAAATAATTTTGACATGACTGATCTCCCTTCGCATTCATTCATATTACGGAGATCAGCGCATAGAAATACTGTAAAATTGTTGTTTTTGATCAAGATCCATTTAACCAAATGATATGATTAAAAGATCAACGCACCCACCGTACGACATAATCTTCAATGTCATCTTCATTAATTTCAGTTTCTGAAATACAACGTCCTGCCGCAGATTTTTTTGCTTTTAGAACACTCTGACGAGAGCCAGTATTCAAATAATGCCATGACGGAAGATTTTTCCCCTCATTCAAACGTCTGTAAGCACAGCTTGGGGGCAACCATGTAATCGTTTGCAAACGTTCAGGGGTTAATTGTAGACAATCAGCAACATGCTCTTGGCGGTGTGCATAGTCTGAACAGCGTGCCGTTTTACAGTCTAGAAGCTTACATGCCACTTTGGTATATACGACTTCTGCGGTGTCTTCATCTTCAAGCTTGACCAAACAGCACAAACCACAGCCATCACATAGGGCTTCCCACTCAGCAGGGTTTAGCTGATCAAGTGAGTAGTTTTTCCAAAAGTTTGGACGCAATTCTAAAGACATGATTTTAAGCTGAAGAGGAGAATGCGCATAGTATAGCATTCCAATTCAAAAAACTGAGTTACTGAAATCATTCGCTTTTTAACACTTCTTTCTATAGTGAACATTTCAACCACAGAAACACCACATTTTGCTCAAAAAATACACGCTATAGTAAAAACATAATAAAATTAGGAGGGTAACTCATATGTTCCGTTGGGCTATAATATTTGCAATCATCGCATTAATTGCTAGTTTACTTGGCTTTGGTGGTGTAGCAGGTTTATCCAAAGATTTTGCCGTTATTTTACTGGTTGTCGCTGTTATTCTCGCTGTCGTGGGCTTTTTGTCACGTGGCAAAGTATAGAAAATTAACATCTCAATTTATAAAAAGAAGAATCTTTGTATTCTTCTTTTTTATTGCCATTATTTAACAAAAGCAACAGTTTATTAGTTTTCTCAGCGTATCAACTTTTGCTTTTTATGTTTTAATCAATGCATTCTAAAAATACAGATTAGGATTTGAAAATGAGCTTCCCGATTACAACTCGTGAAATTGAATATACAGCACCAGATGGTCAACGTTTGGTAGGTTATTTTGCTGCACCTGCAATCGATATGCCGACGGCAGGCGTAATCGTTGCACCTGAATGGTGGGGACGTAATGAATATACAGAACAACGTGCACGTGAACTGGCTGAACACGGCTTTGCTGCTCTCGCAATTGATATGTATGGTGATAAGAAAGTAACAACAGCTTCAGCACAAGCATACGAATGGATGATGCAAACGTTTGAGCATGTGGATACTGTAGTTGATCGTGCACAAGCAGGTCTAAATACTTTGGCAAATCAGCCTGAGGTAAATGCCGAAAAACTTGCAGCGATTGGCTTCTGCTATGGCGGCAAAGTGGTATTGGATCTAGCTCGCTCAGGTGCTAACTTAAAAGCGGTAACAACGTTCCATGCGAATCTCAGTCCCAAAGCTCCTGCTGAAAAAGGTAAGCTAAAAGCAGAAATCTTAGTGTTACATGGTGAACTAGATAGCATGGTGACTTTGGACGATGTTGCAAGTTTCCGTGAAGAAATGCACGCTGCTGAAGTGAACCATGAAGTAATTATTTTCGAAGATGCTAAACATGGTTTTAGTAACCCTCAGGCTGATGAGCGTGCTAAAGCCAATAACGTAGATTTGGGCTATAACGCAGAAGCAGAGCGTCAAGGTCTTGAAGCGATGTATGAGTTGTTAGATAAGCATTTAAAGTAATTTTAAAATTCGTATTTATACCAATACTCGCCAACATTGACTTGCGAAACGGCGACATGGATGTCGCCAACAGAATGTAAATTTTTTCGAGAGTTTTTAGAAATTTCAGATGATCCTCTCATCCTCCTAGATAGAAATCGTAAAGCTCATAAGCTCCTCACACAAACCCTCTAGTGCATATTTCCGCTATACTATAATTCTACTTTTCAATGTTCTGATTCATGTCTGATTTCTCATTTTCTGATGCTTTACTTACATGGTTTGATCAACATGGTCGCCATGACCTACCTTGGCAAGTTGCCGATGACCCGTATAAAGTTTGGGTGTCAGAAATTATGTTGCAACAGACTCAAGTCAAAACAGTGTTGCAATATTTCGATCGTTTTATTCAACGCTTTCCTACCGTAAATGATCTAGGTCAGGCAAGCTGGGATGATGTTGCTCCTTTTTGGGCGGGTCTTGGATATTATGCAAGAGCAAGAAATTTGCACAAAGCCGCAGCGATTGTTCATCAGCAAGGTAAATTCCCCGCAACCTTAGAACAATGGATTGAACTTCCTGGGATCGGACGCTCAACCGCAGGGGCGCTCATGTCGCTCGGTTTGCGTCAATACGGTGTGATCATGGATGGCAATGTGAAACGTGTTTTGGCTCGTTTCTTTGCGATTGAAGATGATTTGTCCAAGCCACAACATGAACGTGCTTTATGGAAAATTGCTGAAGATTTATGTCCAGAACAGCGAAATCATGACTATACCCAAGCCATTATGGATTTGGGTGCAACAGTCTGTACTCCGAAAAAACCTCTCTGTTTATATTGCCCTATGCAACAACACTGTCAGGCATATCAACAAGGCCTAGAACAAGAGTTGCCATTTAAAAAGGCCAAGAAGCCTGTTCCTGTTAAAACAGCAAGTGTCGTTGTGATTCAGTCAGGTAAAGAATGGTTTTGGCAACAGCGTGAAGCTCATGGTCTTTGGGGTGGATTGTATTGTCTTCCTATCATTGAAAGTGCAACTGAATTACAACAGATCGAACAGCACTTTAAGTTACAAGCTCAAGTATCATCCTTACAGATCAGTCATAGTTTTACACACTTCACATGGTTGCTCGATGAAAAAATGTTCCACGTGGAACATGATCAGAAAGAACAACTGAGCATAGAATTAAATGGGATATGGCTCACACCAGAATCTGCGATTGCTAAAGGTATTCCAACCGCGATGAAGAAACTGATCAATGCAAAACAAAAAACTTAAACACTTTAAAATGCGATGGATCAAAACATAGGAGTTTATGTGCGACATTCAATTTCGTATACGGTGATTGGACTGCTCATTATTTTTCTATCTGCGTGTACCACTACACCCCAAAAACCATCTCCTTTACGCAGCGCACAAGTCAGCAAATTAAAAAATATGCGCTTAGACACTCGCCTCCCCATACCTGTAAAAGGTGTTCGCAAAAACGAGTTACGCGATACTTGGGGAGCTGCACGTAGCCAAGGACGAAGCCATGAAGGGATTGATATCATGGCAGAGCGTGGCACGAAAGTGTATAGTGCAACCGAAGGACTCATCGCAGATTTACGCAATAATAATTTGGGTGGCAAGGTCATTTGGATCTTAGGACCATCAGGTTCTTGGCACTACTATGCACATCTGGATGACCACAAACGCGGACTTAAAGTTGGGGATTATATTCGCAAGGGTGATGTGATTGGCTATGTCGGCAATACAGGTAATGCACGTCATACTGCTCCGCATTTACATTACGGTATTTATTTAAATGGCAAAGGGCGTGGAGCAGTCAATCCATACCCATATTTACGTTAGGAACACACAATGTCAGAAGCATTGATAGAACGTCTGGTTACATTTGCAGAATCAGGAAATCAGCAAAAAATTATTCTGAATGGCACCAGCTATCAAGGTTGGATTATGGAAATCACAGAAGATGCTTTGCTGATCAGCACAGGTTTCGCAGATAAATCTGGTAAAGACTTTTGGTTGAAATTCACTGATTTGAGTTCTGCTGAGTTGTATTATTGGGATACTCGCCCAAATGAATGGGTTGCATTCAAACTTTAATTTTCTCGATATTTATAACGATAAGGAGCATCAAAATGACAAGTCAACGCTGTGGTTGGTGCTCTGATGATCCCCTGTATATCGCTTACCATGATGAAGAATGGGGTAAGCCTGAATACGATGAAGCGCGTTTATTTGAAATGCTTTGCCTAGAGGGTCAACAAGCTGGCCTTTCTTGGATTACTGTACTCAAGAAAAGAGAACACTACCGTGCTCATTTCTTTCAACATCCTGTAGCAAAAATTGCCGAGCTTACAGATGATCAACTGGAACATAAACTGAGTGATACAGGTCTGATTCGCCATTTAGGTAAACTAAAAGCAATTCGAGACAATGCGATTGCTTGGCAACAATTAAAGCAGGATGTGGACGATGTCTCTGCATGGCTGTGGGCTTTTGTCAGTCACGATGTATTGAACAATGATGTGATCAATTATCGAGAAGCCACAGCACAAACAGAGATCAGCCAAACCCTCTCTAAAACCTTAAAAAAGCGTGGATTTAAGTTTGTGGGTCCAACGACTTGTTATGCATTCATGCAAGCTGTGGGCATGGTCAACGATCACGAAAATCATTGTCCCTTTAAATAAAATACAATCCTATCCAAAGGAGTCCTTCCATGAGCAACAATCAAATACGTGCTTATGCTGCGATGCAAGCAGGTGAACAACTGGTTCCTTATCAATTTGACGCAGGCGATTTACAAGCCCATCAAGTCGAAGTCAAAGTTGAATATTGTGGTTTATGTCATTCAGATATTTCAGTGATTAATAATGATTGGCGATCATCTACTTATCCTGTGGTTGCTGGTCATGAAATTATTGGAACCATCACTACTCTTGGTTCTGAAGCGAAAGGGCTCAGAGTAGGTCAACGTGTTGGTATCGGATGGACAGCAGAAAGTTGTCAAGCTTGTGATCCCTGCATCGGTGGTAATCAAGTGTTATGTACTGGCGGCAGTGTTGCAACGATCGTAGGACATGCTGGTGGATTTGCAGATAAAGTTCGTGCTGGCTGGCAATGGGTGATTCCGCTACCCGATGATTTAGACCCAGAAAGTGCAGGTCCTTTGTTATGTGGTGGGATTACAGTTTTCGATCCTCTACTTAAACATAAAATCCAAGCCACGCATCATGTCGGTGTAATTGGTATCGGTGGCTTAGGTCACATGGCGATTAAACTACTCAAAGCATGGGGTTGTGAAATTACGGCATTTAGCTCAAATCCTGAGAAAACTGATGAGCTGAAAGCCATGGGTGCAGATCACGTTGTGAATAGCCGCGATGCGCAGGCCATCAAAGCTCAACGAGGAAAATTTGATTTATTGTTGAGTACAGTCAATGTGACGCTAAACTGGCAAGCCTTTCTCAGTACTTTAGCACCTAATGGCTCATTGCATTTTCTAGGTCTGACTTTAGAACCTATTCCAGTTTCAGTCGGTGCTTTGATTGATGGTGCCAAATCAGTAACTGGTTCACCGACGGGTTCTCCTTTAGCACTTCGTCAACTTCTTCAATTTGCAGCACGTAAAAATATCGCCCCGCAAATTGAACTCTATCCTATGTCACAGCTCAACGATGCCATTGAGCGACTTCATTCAGGTCAAGCACGTTATCGCATCGTCTTAAAAGCAGACTTCGACTAACTCAATTTCGACTTGAGACTTTCTCTGACCCAATCCGCCAACTGCTGAATAGCTTGGCGGATTTCATCAGTCAAAGCATGGCCAGCGTTTAATCGTAGAAAATGCTGATAACGCTGATCTTCACCAAATACCTCACCTGGAACGATATTGATTCCATATTGCTGCGCGCGATAATACAACTCTAAACCTGTAATGGTGTTTGGTAGTTGCATCCACAGCACATATCCACCACTCGATTGGCTAAGTGCGATCGGAATCCCCTGAAACTGCTCCAAAATACATGCACGATATTGTTCGACTTGCTGCATGAGAGCAGGTCTTAAACGCTCCAAATGCTCTCGATAGGCACGACTATAGATAAAGTCGGCTAAACCAAGCTGTAAGGGGGTATTAACCCCAACATTATTTGCTAACAGAGCTGGTCTTAAGTGCTGTAATTGTTGACCTAAACAAAACCACCCCACACGATAAGCACTGGATAAAGATTTAGAAACAGAACCACACCAAATTACATAGCCCTGTTGATCCCAATAACGAATCGGTAAAGGGCGTTCTTTTTGAAAACTACATTCAGCATAAATATCATCTTCCAAAACAAAGCATTGATACTTTTGTGCCAACTCGGCAATTTTTTGTTTTTGCTGATTGCTCAGACAATAGCCCAAAGGATTTTGAAAATTCGCAGTCAGTAAGCATAACTTCGCACTACCCTGCTGCATAAAATATTCTAACCGCTCTAGGTCTATGCTTTGATGATCCGCAGGTATTTCAATAATTTTACGTTTCAATCCTGCAAGGAGCTGAAGCTGACCGTTAAAGGTTGGTGTTGGAACGATAATACTATCGCCCTCTCGACTCATTTGCTGAATCAACAGTGACAGTGCAGGCATACATCCATTACTAATAAAAGTATCGTCTGGGGCGATATAGATACCATCCTCACGCCAATGATCAGAAAGTGCTTGTCGGAGCTGTAGATGTCCTTGTTTATTACAGTACAAAAAATCTTCAGGTTGGCAATGCTTCAAAGCTCGCTGCAAAGAACGGCGCAAACCATCCACAGGTATTAAATGAGGAGATAACTGAATCGCACCTAAGGGCGTTAAATGACTTTGTATGGATGCCGTTTGGATTTGATTTTGCAACTCTAAATTTGAAACTCGTCTTGGCATCGATTCAAATTTTGGGCTTTCAGGTACCGGACTTTGGTATTGTCTCGAGCTAACAAAGTAACCTGATTTGGGTTTGACATAGATCAAGCCTTTGGCTTCTAACAATTCATAACATTGCTGCGCTGTGCTTAAACTGATTTTTTGTTGGCGTGCAAATTCTCTTAATGAACTTAACTTCTGTTGCGGTTGCAGTTCATGTTGGTAAATCTTTTGTGACAGCTGTTCCGCCAAGCGTTGATATTGAAATGTCATGTCTGTACTGATTTTTTAAAATTTTCTGTATCTGTATTGGTTTATACAACACCTTTAAGCTATAAAAATCAACAGCAGAGGAGTAAAACAATGAAAATTAATAACTTATTTTTAGTAAGTATATTGCTACTTACAGGTTGTCAGTTGCCTGATCAGAAAACATATCAGCAGCAAGAAATTTGCAAATCTCTCGCTGAAGGTTATTTGAAAATTCAAAACCGACAAGGTTATGAGCTATGGAAACTAAAAAATCATAACCCTCAAACCAAAACAGATACGGTAGAGTTGACCTATAAAAAACCCAATGAAAATGGTGTGGTCGTAAGCGCATCATTATTACCAACAGTTGTTTTGGAGTGTACGCGCAAAGAGCAACAGATTGTCATGTCTATCCCTCAAACAACAGGAGAATCTATTCCTGTTCTGGAAGTTCAAGTTCCACCTACGTCTACTGACACACAGAAAAACCTTGGCTTAGTTGCTCAGACAAAAATTCAATAAAGAGACGAACACGTTTGGGTAAATGCTCTTGTTGGTAATAAACAGCATGGATGCTTTGATAAGAGTGCTCAATTTGGTCTTCAAATAATGCGACCAAACGTCCTTCGTTTAAATCTTGCCAGATTTCAAACTCAGATAATCGTGCAACCCCCTGTCCTCGTAGACACAATTGCCGTACTGTCTCCCCACTAGATGCTTTGATTTTGGCTTGTGCAAAGAAGTATTCATCATCTACTTTAATCGGCCACTGATTAATATGAATCGGGCGTGTGAAGCCAATTAAATCATGCTGTAACAATTGTTTTGCTTGCGTCGGTGTCCCCATCCGTTTTAAGTAATGGGGACTAGCCACAATATACAAACGACTTTTACATACCAATTTTGCATGAAGACTTGAATCATGTAATTCACCAAAGCGAAATGCGACATCAGTTTTATGCTCCAGTAAATCAATCACTTGATCATTACTGTTTAATTCAATCTCAATATTCGGATAGCGCTGCCGAAATACGCGCATCAAAGGAGCAATCACGTGCAAGATAAATGGCGCGGCCGAATCAACACGAATCAAACCAGATGTATCTTGATCTGAACGCTGCAAAGCTTCTTCGGCCGCACTCAAATCATTTAAAATCTTTCGGGCATGCGCTAAGAACTGCTGACCTTCTTGAGTGAGTTTTAATTTTCGTGTGGTGCGTTCCAGCAAAGTCACTTCAAGCTTAGACTCTAAACGACTTAAAGAACGACTCAAGCCAGATGCTGTTTGACCTAATCGCTCAGCAGCTGCAATAAATGAACCTGTATCAACAATCGTTATAAAGGCGAGCAATTCCTCAATACTTGATTTCATTATCACCCCCTATTGTTGATATTCAGTCAACTATATTTTGCAAATTCATCTATTTTTTAGCAACAATAATCATCGCAAAATTGCCTTCATCAACAAATTAGACTCTTTTGAGTTAAAAAATTAGGTGAAGAATGTGCAAATCCCTCAATTTGGTTTAGGTACTTATCGTTTAAATGATCAAATCCTGATTGATTCAGTCAAAACTGCCTTAGATGTCGGCTATCGCGCTATTGATACAGCACAAATTTATGAGAATGAAGCAGCAGTAGGACAGGCTATCCGTGAAAGCGGGATTGCTCGCCAAGATTTATTCTTAACTACAAAAATATGGGTCAATAACTTTTCTGAACAACGCCTGATCCCAAGCCTAAAAGAAAGTTTGCAAAAATTAGGCACTGAAGCAGTTGATCTGACCTTAATCCATTGGCCAGCACCATCACAAGGGACAGATATCACAGAAGTGATGCAATTATTATTAGAAGCCAAACAACAAGGCTTAACCAAACTCATTGGGATTTCAAATTTCAATATTGTACTTACTCAACAAGCGATTGATAGCATTGGCGCAGAACATATTGCCACCAATCAAATCGAACTAAGCCCTTATTTGCAAAATCAAAACTTGGCAAATTACCTGACACAACAACAGATTGATGTGACCTCTTACATGACTCTTGCTTACGGGAAAGTGCTCAAAGACCCAACTTTGCTTGAGATTGCAGCACAACATCGGGCTACTTCAGCACAAGTTGCTTTAGTTTGGGCATTACAAAAGGGTTATGCGGTTATTCCATCATCAACCAAACGTGAGAACCTGATCAGCAACTTGAAAGCACAAGAATTAAAACTAAGCGAACAAGAAATGCAGCTGATTGCGGAACTGGATCGTAATGGTCGTGAAATTGACCCACCTGAACTTGCACCAGTATGGGATAAATAAACATGAAGCAGCGGATCAATCTTCCTTTGCTCGCATTAGCTATTGGTGCGTTTGCCATTGGAACCACTGAATTCTCGCCTATGGGCTTATTGCCGAACATTGCCCATGATCTTGGTGTTTCGATTCCAAGTGCAGGTATGTTGATTACAGGTTATGCCTTGGGGGTGATGCTAGGTGCCCCAATCGTCACTTTATGGTTCGGTGGTTTTGCTCGTCGCAATGCTTTAATTCTTCTGATGGCCATTTTTACCATTGGCAACTTAATTGCGGCATTTGCACCAAATTATATGAGCCTGATGGGCGCACGCTTGATTACCAGTCTCAATCACGGTGCTTTCTTCGGGATTGGCTCAGTCGTAGCTGCGAGTGTCGTACCTGCACATAAACAAGCCAGTGCTGTAGCTACCATGTTCATGGGACTAACAATTGCCAATATTGGTGGCGTTCCTTTAGCGACATGGGTAGGACAAACCATTGGCTGGCGAATGTCTTTTCTTGCGATTGCGGTGTTGGGTGTAGTGACGATGTGGTCTCTATGGAAAGCACTGCCTGTGGGTGCTGTTGGACAAAAAACCGACGTTAAAATGGAATTAAAAGTTCTCACTCGGCTCCCTGTGATTTTGGCACTTCTTACCACCGTGTTCGGTGCCTCAGCAATGTTTACCCTTTACACCTATATCGCCCCGAGTTTAGTTGCTTTCAATCACGCCTCACCGATGTTTATCACCATGATGTTAGTTTTAATTGGGGTTGGCTTTTCAATTGGAAACCATCTAGGTGGCAAGCTTGCAGATCGATCTATTGATAAAACTTTAATTGGTTTCTTCATCGCCTTGATTGTATTGATGGCCGTTTTCCCTCTGCTGGCTCAAACCCAAGTCGGAGCAGCTGTTGGGCTGGTTCTATGGGGCGCGGCAGCATTTGCAATTGTACCATCACTGCAAATGCGGGTTATGTCGGTAGCACATGAAGCATCTGGTCTCGCTTCCTCTGTAAATATCGGAGCATTTAACTTAGGCAATGCAGTTGGTGCGGCGGCTGGAGGAGCTGTTTTAAGTCTAGGTCTGAGCTATGCCTCAGTATCAATGATCGGAGCAGCTCTTGCGGCGATTGGATTACTTTTGGTGTTTATCCAAATCTTTCTCGCATCTCGATCTAAGCTTAACTATCAGCACTGCACCCAAACCTAGAACATAAAAAAGCCTGATTGAATCAGGCTTTTTTATTACTTCAGTACATCTGGTAATTTCGGTTGTACATACAAAGGATTATTCACTTCCTTTTTCATTTTCATCAGCATTTGATAGGGTTGTTGCTGTACAAACATATTCACAAAACTAAGCGGAATTGCACCAGCTGGATCTGCATAACCTGTTGTAGATACTTTGACTTTATTATTTGCTAACTTTTGAAAAGTCCAATCACCCTCATAGCGGGTTAAACGAATCACATCAGGCTGTTCAGGATAGTTATTTTTAATGGCATTGTTTTTAATACTAATACTGCCATCCGCATTTTTACTCATTTTCCCTTTTATCACCACATCGCGATCTTTTAATGGAAAAGGAAAATCAAGCACCATATATAATGTGAACTCACCCTTCTTCTCGTCTCGAGATAATAGTTGAGCCTTACCCACATAAGGAACCCATTGTGGGGTGCGTTCAACATCAAGAACTACGGCTACAGCCCGTTCTAATGGCACATCAAACGTTGTTTCTGCTTTATATTGGAATACTGGATTATTTTCAGTTTGATATGTCCAAACTTTAATATTATTTCGGTGCAAACTGAGTTTCGGAGCTTCTGCGGCACTGACGACCAAACTCGTCGCACTTAGCAGCGTAGCAAGAACAATATGTTTTTTATTCATGTCATGCTCAATTGTTGTAATGAGGTTTGGAGCTTATCGTGCTTTTTGGGATGTATTGAAAGCGCAATAAGCTCTTTTTATAGTGCAAAAAGGGAACTTTTTATACTTGAATATCGTTAAAGCCTAAGACATCTTTCATGTCATATTTACGAGCTTCACGCCCTACAACCCATGCTGCTGCACGTACTGCACCCGAAGCGAAGTTCATACGGTTTGTCGCTTTGTGCGTCACTTCAACACGTTCACCTTCACCGATAAACATAACGGTATGCTCACCCACAATATCGCCACCACGAATGGTTTCAAAACCGATAGTTTGACGATCACGTGGACCCGTATAGCCTTCACGACCATAGACTGCAACTTCTTTTAAGTTGCGCCCTAAGGTATCAGCGATTGCTTCACCCATCATAAATGCTGTGCCAGACGGTGCATCTACTTTATGACGGTGATGTGCTTCAATGATTTCGATATCGACCGTATCACCAAATACTTTTGCTGCAAGTTCCAAAAGTTTGATTGATACATTTACACCTACAGAATAGTTTGCAGCATAAACAACTGGGGTTTGAGTTGCTGATTCATCTAAGAATGCTTTTTGTTCCTCAGACATGCCCGTCGTTCCAATCACCATCGCTACACCAGCTTCACGACAAAGCTTTAAGTGTTGTTCTGTTGCGGCTGGTGCAGTGAAATCAATCACCACGTCACAATCTTTTAATACTTCAGCTAAACTGCCAACGATCTTTACGCCCAAACTTCCAACGCCTGCAAGCTCACCTGCATCTGCGCCGACTAAACTGCTTTCAGGGCGTTCTACTGCTGCTGCAAGTTGATAGCCTGCTTCTTGTACAGCCTGAATCAGAATACGGCCCATGCGTCCGCCAGCACCTAAGATCCCAATGCGTGGAGAAGTTGACATAATGTTTCCCAGTCTTTTATTTAAACAATTTCGCTACTATAGCAAATGAATGGCATCTATACATCTATAAAGTATTACTTATCATAGACTTAAATCCCCCTAACACCTCTTTAAAAATAGAGGGTAAATTTCTGCTAATTCAGTATGTTATAGGATAGACAATGCTCCCTCATTTGAAAAATGAAGGTTGCGGAGGATTTAAAATTTCCCATAAAAAAACCTGCCGAAGCAGGTTTTTTTATTGATGCCTATTAATCAAAGAGGCGATCAAAGAATGATTTTTTCTTTGGAGACGATGCATGACCATCACCATCTAAAGATGCTTGTAATTCTTTAAGTAACTCGCGTTGACGGCTAGTTAAATTTACTGGGGTTTCTATAACGATGCGGCAAAGTAAATCACCCACCATACTGCTACGTACAGGACGAACACCTTTGCCACGTAAACGGAACAATTTACCCGTTTGAGTCCCCTCAGGAATCTTCAAACTCACACGACCGTCCAAGGTTGGGATTTCAATTTCTTTACCCAAAGCGGCATCCGCGATACTAACTGGCACATCCATATATAGATCAGCGCCATCACGTTGGAAAATTTCATGCTCGCGCACAACCACTTCAACGTATAAATCACCTGATTGACCATCACGAATCGCTTCGCCTTTACCTGTTAAGCGAACACGATCACCGTTGTCCACACCCGCAGGGATGGTAACTTCAAGTGTTTGTTGACGATCTGCAACACCAGAGCCATGACAAGTATTACAAGGATTTTTAATAATTTTGCCTTGACCACGACAGGTGCTACAAGTTTGCTGCACAGAGAAGAAGCCCTGTTGCATACGAACTTGACCTGAACCATGACAAGTACGGCATGTTTCGACATCGTTTGGATTTTTAGATCCTTTGCCATCACAAGTTTCACATGGCGCAGGAGCCGTAAAAGTAATGGTTTTTTTAACGCCTTTAACTGCTTCTTCTAACGTCAATTCCATCACATAGCGGAGGTCTGAACCACGGCGTTGGCGTTGCTGCTGGCGACCGCCTCCAAATGCACCACCAAAAATATCACCAAATTGGCTGAAAATATCTTCGGCACTAAAACCGCCACCGAAGCCACCGCCACCACCAAAACCGCCTTCAAATGCACTATGTCCAGCACGGTCATACATACTTCGCTTTTCACTGTCAGACAGGATTTCATAGGCTTCTGATGCTTCTTTGAATTTTTCTTCAGCTTCAGCGTTGTCAGGGTTACGGTCAGGGTGATACTTCATCGCCAACTTACGATAGGCTTTTTTGATCTCATCATCACCTGCGGTTTTCGAAACGCCTAAAACCTCATAATAATCACGTTTAGCCATGGTTGGCGATGCTCCTCACGGAATTTATTAAATCTCTACGAATAAATAGGCTCTGTTGATCTTATTTTTGAGATCAACAGAGCCTAGATAGGGGCTATATTACAAATTTACAAGGTCTAAGTTAATAAAAAAGCAGCTTTATTAGAAAACTGCTTTATTTTTTAAATACTTAGAAAGTCCTTTCAGCCAAGCATTCAACAAGAATAACCAAGCAATTGAACTAAATACAACACCTGCGACTGTTGTAGCAGTCACCCAAATTGCACTGTCCCATGCAAAAAAGAACAATGGGATAAACCACAAAGAGGCAAAAAAAGCCATCATAATAAATAACAGCACATTACGCATGATCCATAGGGCATGCGCATGAATCCAAACTTCGGCATTATCCACAATCGCAACTTTTCGTGCAAACATGTATGCAAACGCAGCAAACAAAATTGTAAATAATGCAAGAAACATGAACACGTAAGAAATCGCTACATAGCGACGATGCTGCTCAATATTGTCTTGCCCCATGCTCTATTTCACCTCAATCCATGCATTTTGCCAAATCAATCATGCAATGAAATTCAATTATTTTTTGGTCTTAAAATATAGGTGCTACTATATTGAAATTTTCAATATTTCGCACCTTTATTCACAAAATAATTACGTTAGATATGTTGCTTTTTTGACCTTAAACCACGCTGCATAGAGTGCAGGCAGGAAAAATAGGGTTAATAAGGTCGCAACAATCAATCCACCCATAATTGCAACAGCCATTGGACCAAAGAAAATACTGCGTGAAAGTGGGATCATTGCAAGAACTGCAGCAAGTGCTGTCAGCACAATCGGACGGAATCGTCGCATCGTCGCATCAATCACCGCATCCCATGCTGCTTGTCCAGCCTGAATATCTTGCTCAATCTGATCAATCAAGATCAATGAGTTACGCATGATCATACCAGACAAGGCGATTGTCCCAAGCATAGCCACAAAACCAAAAGGCTTATTAAACAGTAGCAAGAATGCAACAACGCCTATCAACCCTAATGGTGCGGTTAACAACACAATCGTCGCACGCGACATACTGCGTAATTGAATCATGAGCAAAGTCATCACTACAGCTAGGAATAATGGCATTCCTGCATTGACTGAACTTTGACCCTTAGCAGATTCTTCAACAGTTCCCCCAACTTCGAGCAAATAACCATTTGGCAGATCATCACGCAAGTCCTGCATCTGATCAGCTAACTGCTGAACCACCGTGGCAGGTTGTAGATGGCTACGAATATCTGCTCTTACAGTAATGGTTGGTAAACGGTTACGATGCCAAATCAAGCCTTCTTCAAATCGTGATTCTATTTTTGCAATCTGTGCCAATGGGACTGTTGTGCCCTGCGTTGTCGGAACTGCTAAAGATGCTAAAGATGCCACTTCTGCACGCTCAGCCTGATCTCCTCGCAAGCGAATTTCAATTAACTCACGTTTTTCGCGATACTGATTCATCACTGTACCAGTCACCGAAGCATTCAAGAAATTGGCTAAATCAAAACTCGTAACACCCATTTGACGCGCACGGTCTTGATCGATTTCGATAGCAATAATCTTGCTTGGCTCACCCCAATCTAAATGCACATTGGTGGTATTCGGATCTTCACTCATCACTTTTGCCACTTTTTGTGCCCATAGACGCACGGTGCTTAGATCTTCTCCTGAAACACGATATTGCAATGGGTATCCCACTGGTGGACCATTTTCGAGCAACGAAACACGCGTACGCACTTGAGGCAATAATTGCTTGATTTGCGTTTCTAAAGAACGGCGAATTTCATCACGATCATCTAAAGACGATGCGAGTACGACAAACTGCGCAAAACTGGCTTGCGGTAGTTGTTGGTCTAAAGGTAAGTAAAAGCGAGGAGAACCTGTTCCAACGTAGGCAACATAATTATCGATCCCTTTTTGTTTAGATAAGAATGACTCCACCTTTTTAACAGCCTGTTCAGTCGCTGTCAGTGACGCACCTTCTTCAAGCTTTAAATCCACTAAGATTTCTGCACGGTTAGATGGTGGAAAGAATTGTTGAGGAACGAATTTAAACATCGCAACTGATAAAACAAAGATTGCCACCGTGACTCCGATTACTGTTTTACGATACGTAATACAGAGCTCTACCATACGACGGAAAGACTGATAAAACTTGGTTTGATAGGGATCATGGTGCTGTCCATGTGCCTGTACAACAGGTTCAGGCTGTTTCCGCAATCTCGCCCAAAGCCTCAAATACCATGCTGCTTTCTGTTGTTGCTTGGTGAAGTCAGGGAGTAATTTTTCACCCAAATATGGAACAAAGAGTACGGCTGCTATCCATGACACAATTAACGCAATGGTTACGACTTGGAAAATAGAACGTGTATATTCGCCAGTTCCTGATTGTGCCGTTGCAATCGGTAAGAAACCTGCTGCGGTAATCAATGTTCCTGTCAGCATTGGAAATGCCGTGGTTTGCCACGCAAATCCCGCTGCTTTGAGTCTGCTGTAGCCCTGCTCCATTTTAATTGCCATCATTTCAACAGCAATAATGGCATCATCGACCAACAAACCGAGTGCAAGAATCAAGGCACCGAGGGAAATCTTATGCAGACCGACATCAAATAGATTCATCCCTGCAAAGGTCATTGCCAAAACGAGTGGAATAGACAAAGCCACCACCAGTCCTGTGCGAAACCCTAAGGAAAAGAAGCTGACCAATAAAACGATAATGACCGCTTCAGCCAATACCTTTAAAAATTCCTGAATACTGCGTTGTACTGCGACTGGTTGATCTGAAACTTTTTGAAGTTTCATGCCCACAGGCAATGATTTCTGCAAATGATTAAATTCGGTTTCTAAGTTTTTGCCCAAAGCGATGATGTCACCGCCTTTGCGCATCGAAACCGCGATGCCAATTCCATTTTCCCCCATAAAACGCATGCGAGGTTGAGCAGGTTCACTGAAGCCCCGATAAACATCAGCAACATCCCCCAATTGAATGGTTTTATCACCGACCAATAGCGGCATTTTTTTCAGATCATCTACACTGTGCAAATGTCCACTGACGCGAAGTTGAATACGATCTGTGCCAGTCTCAAAAAATCCTGCACTTGCCATATCATTTTGCTTTTGTATCGCTTCTTGAATCGCTGTCACAGGTACACCGAGCTGCACTGCTTTGGTATTGGATAATTCAATCCATATTTTTTGATCTTGTAATCCGACTAAATTGACTTTGCTCACATCTTTGACTCGTTGCAATTGCAGTTGCAAACGATCGGCATATTCTTTCATTACCGCATAGTCAAAATCGTTCCCTGTAAGGACATAGATGTTGCCAAAAGTATCGCCAAACTCATCATTGAAAAATGGTCCTTGTACACCACTGGGTAACTGATGGCGGATATCATTGACCTTTTTTCTGACGTTGTACCAAACATCAGGTATTGCACTCGAAGGTAAACTGTCTTTAGCAACAAAAGTCACCAAAGATTCACCGGGACGTGAATAAGCCATGATGCGGTCATACTGACCTGTGGTCATTAATTCTTTTTCAATTCGATCGGTCACGAGTGTCGAGACTTCTTTAGCCGTTGCACCAGGCCAGTAAGTCTGTACCACCATCACTTTAAAGGTAAAAGGTGGATCCTCACTTTGCGACAGCTTGGAATAAGACATAATCCCGACGATGCTGAGTAGCAGCATAAAATAAAGCACAATGCCTTTATTTTTCAGTGCCCATTCTGAGAGGTTAAATTTCATGATTAACCTCCAGTTTTGATCGTGACTTCACGATTCTCTCGGTCTACAGGATGAATCTTTTGTTGCTCACGTAACAAATGTACACCGCCAACCACAACCCAGTCCGTTGCTTTTAAACCAGACAGGACAGGAACACTATCTCGACCATAAGCACCCAAGCGAACTGGAACTTTACGTAAGGTCTTATTTGTCGTCACGACCCATACAAATGCCTGCTGATCATTAGCCGTCACACTAGAGAGTGGGACGCTGAGGACATTTGTTTGATTTGCAACAAAGAATACACGCGCACTTTGTCCCAACTGAATGCTAGATTGACCTTCCAATAAGGAAACCTTGACCGTAAATGTTCGAGATTGATCAGCAGCAGGAGAAACCTCTCGTACTTTAGCTGCAAATCGAAGGTCTGGCTGAGACCACAGTGTGACCCAAGCAGGCTGCCCCACTTTAATCGTTGCGACTGCTTGTTCAGGGACTCCAAATACAACTTCACGCTCTCCATCAATCGCGAGCAGATAGGCAGCCTGTCCTGCTGCAACCACCTGCCCCACTTCAATTTGACGTTCGGTAATCACGCCATTTTTATTGGAGATCAGCTGGTTATATCCCGTTTGATTCGAAGAAACTTCATAGTTTGAGCGTGCTTGTTGCAAACTTGCTTGCGCCGCTTCGTATTGATTTTTGATGGCATCAAATTGTGAGCGACTGACTGCATTTACTGGCAATAATTGCTGATAACGCTGATATTCTTGCGCTGCAATTTTTGCTGCTGCTTGTGCACTGTCTAGCTGTGCTTTAGCTGCATTAAGTTGTAACTGAGCATCTTTAACATCTAACTTCGCTAATACTTGCCCAATTCTGACTCGATCACCAACATCGACAAAGCGTTCGGTAATTTGTCCTCCAACACGAAATGCCAATGCCGTTTGCTGTCTCGCCTGTACATCACCTGCATAGCTTTTTTGATCAATATGATTACTACTCGGTTGCGCGACCATGACATAAGGAATTTCTTCCGTCTTTGGAACCTCTTTTTGACATGCTGTTAAAGTGACACTGCTGAGTACGAGCAATCCCACAATTACATGATTTAGCAGATTCATCTCTTTTTCGCTCTTATTCAAATTGATTTTTTAAGGCACAATATGAATATCATGATAAATTGTTTATTTTTTAATTAATATACCCATGAGTACACTAATTAAAAATTAAAGTTATTTATTTGATTTTTAATTTAATTAAAAGAGAACGATAACGTGCAAAACAGTAGTGGTCGCCCTAAAGATTTGGAAAAAAGAGCTAAAATTTTACAGGCTGCGAAATCTCTTTTCCTAAAAATGGGTTATCACGCTGCCAACATGAATCAAATTGCCAAAGAAGCAGGCGTCACGAAACTGACCGTGTATAACCACTTTCAAGACAAAGCCAATTTATTTATCTGTGCAATTGAAGAAACCTGTGAAGAATCTATTTGTGCTAAAGAAATCATTCTCACGGCAGAAACCAATTTTACACAAGCACTCTATCTGATGTGCCATCGTGCTTTAACTATTATTTATCTTCCTGAGGCATTAAAACTTGATCGTTTATTGTTCGAACTCGCAGCAGAACAAAGCCCTTTAACACAGCAGTTTTTCGATGCTTCACATACACGTATGAGCAATGTTTGGTGTAATTTTTTTGAGCAGGCAATTGCACTTAAATTTATTCGTGCTGACGATCCTTTAAAACAAACTGAATTATTCGTGTCTTTAATGTTGGGCTTACGTCATTACCGAGTTCTACTCGGATTGGATGAAGTGCCGACCGCGAATGAAATCGATCAGATGATTCAACAAGCGATTGAGCTTTTTTTGCTTAAATATCAACCCAAAAATTAAATAAAATTCACATTTTTTACGTTCTGCTCTTGGATTGTCTCTCAATCGCGTTATAGTCGAATGAGAACATCAGGAGAAATAGAATGATTCAACAAATCACAGCTCCATTACGAGAAGACGTCCGTTTATTGGGCAACTTACTCGGCGAAACATTAAAACTACATGCTGGGCAAGATTTGTTTAATCAAATTGAGCAAATTCGCGCTTTAGCAAAAGGCGCACGTGACGGTCAAATAGAAGCAGAGAAGCAGTTAGAACAGCTTTTTCTTGGGCTAAAAGATGAGGAGATTTTGCCTTTAACACGAGCATTCTCACATTTTCTTAACTTCGCTAATATTGCTGAACAATATCACGTGGTACGTAGTCGACGTCATGCGGAGTTTGACGAGCATGCGCCTAGCCCCAATCCGCTCACTCACCTGTTTGAAAAATTTAAAAATCAGCAAATTTCTGAACAGCAATTATTTCAACAAATTTGCGATCTAAAAATTGAGCTAGTACTGACAGCGCATCCAACAGAAGTTAGTCGTCGTACCCTGATCCAAAAATATGATGATATTACGGATTGTCTATCACAGCTTGATCAAAAGAAATTAACGCCTCGTGAACGTCAACAGACCATCGCCACACTCAAACAGCTAGTCACCTCTGCATGGCAAACCGATGAAATCCGTCAACACCGCCCGACGCCTGTAGATGAAGCAAAATGGGGGTTTGCAACGATTGAACAAACGTTATGGAATGCTGTACCTAAATTTATTCGTGAATTAAATGAATTAACACAACAGCATTGCCTGCAAGCTTTGCCTCTCAGCATAGCACCGATCCGTTTTGCCTCATGGATGGGTGGCGACCGCGATGGTAATCCGAATGTCACTCATCAAGTGACACAGGAAGTCCTGTGGTTATCGCGTTGGCAAGCTGCAGATTTATACCTCCGAGATATTGAAAATCTACGTTGGGAACTTTCTATCCAAAATTGTTCTAAAGAGCTTAGTGAAGCTTTAGGTTATGAACATCCTGAGCCATACCGTGAATATCTACGCATTACCCGTGAACGACTTAAAGCAACACGTTATTGTTTAGGTCAACGTTTACAAGGTTTGGATGCCGACGATAGCAATATCATTCGAAATAAAGATGAATTATTGGCTCCTCTTCTGCTTTGCTATCGCTCCCTTGTGGACAGTAACCTTGCTGAAATCGCCAACGGACAACTGCTCGATTTTATCTATCGTGTGAATTGTTTCGGAATTGAACTACTCAAACTCGATATCCGCCAAGAATCAGGTCGTCATCGTCAAGCCATTTCTGCGATTACGGAATATTTAGGTTTGGGTAATTTCGAATCGTGGACAGAACAAGCGCGTCAAAACTTCTTGATTCAGGAATTACAAAGTAAACGTCCATTATTACCTAAGTATTTGAATGAGCCAGAAGGTAGTCTCATTCAACATCCAGATGTGCTCGAAGTGTTTGCCACTATGCGTACTCTAGCTGAGCAACCAGCAGAGAGTTTAGGGGCTTATATCATTTCAATGGCTGAATATCCTAGTGATGTGTTGGCTGTATTGCTCTTGCAAAAAGAAGCGGGCATTCAAAATCCTCTGCGTGTCGTGCCATTGTTCGAAACCTTGAAAGATTTGGACGGCGCTGCCAAAACCATGGATACCTTGTTTAATATGCATTGGTACAAGCAGCATATCCATGGCAAACATGAAGTGATGATTGGTTATTCTGACTCTGCCAAAGATGCAGGCTTTATGTCAGCAAATTGGGCTCAATATCGTGCACAAGAAGAACTCACCGCGGTTGCAAAAAAACATGATGTGCAATTAACCCTATTCCATGGTCGTGGTGGTTCAATCAGTCGTGGCGGTGCTCCAACCCAACAAGCACTCTTTTCTCAACCACCAGGCTCAATCTCAGGTGCTATTCGTGTCACTGAGCAAGGTGAAATGATCCGCTTTAAATTTGGTTTAGAAGGGATTGCCTTACAAAACTTGGAAATCTATACCGCTGCAACCTTAGAAGCGACTTTATTACCACCGCCAGAACCTAAGAAAGAATGGCGTGATTTGATGAATCAGATGACGGATCTCTCCGTTAAGGTATATCGCCAAACGGTTCGTGAGAATCCAAATTTTGTGAGTTATTTGCGTACGGTTACACCAGAATTAGAGCTGCAAATGCTGCCATTGGGATCACGCCCAGCAAAACGAAAAGTCAGTGGCGGCATCGAATCCTTACGTGCAATTCCATGGGTATTTGCTTGGACACAAATTCGTTTGATGTTGCCCGCTTGGCTGGGAACTGGCACCGCAATTAATCAAGTGCATGAACAACATAAAAATACGCTCAATGACATGCTAGATCAGTGGCCGTATTTCCAAACCTTAATTGATATGTTGGAAATGGTACTGTCTAAATCAGATGCAGACATTGCGTTGTATTACGAATCTCATTTGACCGATGATCAGGACCTCAAAGCACTCGGGATAGAGTTAAGACAACGATTACAAAATGCGGTTGATACACTTTTGAATCTGAAAGGTGAGTCTAAACTTCTGAGCAATAATGAGGTCTTAGATCAGTCGATGCAGGTTAGAAAACCTTATCTACTGCCTCTTCATTTGTTGCAAGCTGAGTTGATGAAACGTCGTCGTTTATATTTAGCTGAGCATCAAACAGAACATACTCCTGTTGATCATGCCTTAATGGTGAGTATTGCAGGTATTGCAGCAGGGCTTCGCAATACAGGTTAATCATTCTCTATGTCTAGCCCTCATCAAATAATTCAGTTTGATGAGGGCTAAATTGGCAAAATATGCCAACTGGACAAATTTTTTTTAAATTTATTTTAAAAATTAAATTGAGCTATTTTGCAAATACAACAATCAAAATCAACAATGAATTCTAAAGTTTATTTACATATATATTTTACCAAAAGGTAAAAATATGAAATTTATGACCATTTGCGTTCATTCAGATCAATGACCAATAGATGAAAGCATAATTTAAGACAGGGTATCATACGCGCTGATATCACATAATGAGTCTACTTTATGTCAAATTGGTTTCCAAAATGGCAGCCGTATCAGGGGAAGATTGATCATCGTCCTGTTGCGACAAACGAATATTTACCGCCCTTACAAAGCGCGGTACTCGGGGTACAACACGCATTTGCAATGTTTGGAGCAACTGTTCTTGCGCCATTGTTGATGGGTTTTAATCCAAATCTCGCGATTTTAATGTCAGGGATTTGTACGATTATCTTCTTCTTGATCACAGGTGGACGTGTACCGAGTTATCTCGGTTCAAGTTTTGCGTTTATTGGTGTGGTTGCAGCCGCTACAGGTCACATCACCGGCTCTGGTGCAAATCCGAATCTATCAGTTGCACTTGGAGGTATCGTTGCTTGCGGTATCTTATATGCTTTAATTGGTTTTGCCGTCATGTTGACAGGCACACGTTGGATTGAAAAATTAATGCCACCTGTTGTAACAGGTGCGATTGTAATGATCATTGGTTTAAATCTTGCCCCAGTAACTATCAAAGGCGTTGCAGGTCAGCCTTTTGAAATGTGGATGGCACTTATCACTGTGCTGAGCATGGGTGTTATCGCGGTATTTACCAAAGGCTTATTACAGCGTTTATTACTGTTGGTAGGTTTACTGATTGCCTATGCCATTTACGTCATCGCGACGAATGTGCTTGGCTTTGGAAAACCAATCGATTTTTCACAAATCGCGGCAGCACCATGGTTTGGTATTCCAAGCTTTTCTCATCCTACTTTTGATATGAATGCCATGTTAATTATTGCACCTGTTGCATTAATTTTAGTTGCAGAAAACTTAGGTCATATCAAAGCAGTGGGTGCAATGACAGGCGAAGACCTGACTCCTCAACTAGGTAAAGCATTTGTTGCCGATGGTTTAGCAACCACGTTATCAGGTGGTGTAGGTGCACCAGGGATGACGACTTACGGTGAAAATATCGGTGTCATGGCTGTTACCCGTGTTTATTCAACCATCGTCTTTGTAATCGCTGGTGTCTTTGCAATCTTTTTAGGTCTATCACCAAAATTTGGTGCCGTGATCAGCACAATTCCTACCGCGGTACTTACGGGTGCCTCAATTGTGGTCTTTGGTTTAATTACTATTGCTGGCGCAAAAATCTGGATCGAAAACAAAGTCGACTTCTCTAATAATAAAAATCTGATCGTTGCATCTGTGACAATTATCTTGGGTGCGGGTAATTTCGAGTTATTATTCGGAAGCTTTAACTTAGGTGGAATTGGTACAGCAACCTTCGCCGCTATCTTTCTAAATGTTCTGTTTAGCCTAAAAAAATAAAAATTTAATTATCAAAGGCAGCATGAGCTGCCTTTTTTACTGTAAAGCATTTTTTAACTGCTGAATGTTCCCCAACCATAACTCATATTCATCGGACTCTAGCCACAATTCCTTGAGTTCAGAATCATCAGCAACTATTCGTTCCAAAACACGCTTCGCCAATGACAACAGATCATCACTTGGTTGCTCCGAAATGGTTTCTAACCATTGATCTACTTTCTCAGTGTAAACATCGGATTGAGTCCCTTTGCCAAGACGCTTTGCAATGACTTCAACCGCAGCAATGGCTTCCATCGCTAAATCAGCATCTAAATACTCATCGCCCTCATCAAGTGCCACCTGTAAAGCAGCCTCAATCACTGAAAAGTCTGTCGCATCCTCTAGTTCGTATGCCCAGTCATTTGCAGTGTCATTTCCAAACGATTCGTGTGACCATGTTCCCATCATTTTTTCCTTTTTTATTGTTCAGTATTAAAATGCTCAAAGTTACTCTTGGCTTTGTTGTTTATACTTTTCTTCTAAAACATTACTAATAATGCTTTCAATCATCCACACTCGATACAAACTATTAAACACATAAGTTTGTCCGTCTATACGAAACTCTAAGACTGGAAAATCAGGTTGATGCTTTTCCTGACACAGAACATCATTTTGCTTTAAGCATTGTTCAACATCTTGTTCAGTCAGTTGCTCAATATCCAGACGCTTTTGCATTTTTTGAAAATGCGCCTTAAAGGATAAGTCTTTTCCACGTGTCCAAACCGCTTCTAAAATCTCATGCATGCAGTCGACTTGTTGCTCAACAGGGACGCTATAAAACAATTTTGCCATTTCATAGGTTGCCTCTTTGGTTGGTCGACAAAAAGGTGTAAATGCAACTTGTGTCCGCTTAGACACTCGTGTTGCCAAACTCCAATCAAACCAATCACGTCCGTGATAACTTAATGGATACACGCTTAATTGGATATTGTAATAATTTGCCAGTTCTTCTTTGATGTAGGCGAGTAATAGCCAGCTCATTGGATCTTCAAGAGCGATATATAAATCCAGCTCTGGATGCAAACCTTGAACTTCAGTTATAGACTCACCGTCATTGATTAAATGCTCTCGCCACTCAATATGATTAATCAAAAAGATGGGATTACCCGTAAGTAGTTTTTGTTGTTTTAAACGGCGGGTCAAACGTAATAAATCATCAACAGCTTGATACTTACGCTCACCAAATTCGAAATAGCTAGCAATCACTGGCACATCTTTAAAAATGCGTTCTGGGTAATTTTGTGGAGTTTGATGCTTGCTGGCCATGGCATGCAAAGTACGTAATTTTCCATATTGCTGCTGCCAAAGCATATGAAAAACATCTTCTAGTAAATGTAAAAAATTTTGTTCTCTTAATGGCGTATTTCTTAGAATTGTTTCTGCTTGTTGTAAGGCTTCAGCTGTTGGTATTTCGGGTGTATCGTCAAATCCAAAACGATGCTGTTTTGCTAGAATCTTGGCATCATTTAGACAATATTGAAGCCAATCTTGAGCAGTCATTCCATTTGGAGGCTCTGCACCCTGTCTAGATATAATCACCTTTAATGGTTTGAGTTCGTCACTCAAAATCTCATTCAACTGATCCAGTTGTTGTACCGCAAGATAACTATAAACATCGTCTAAACGAAGATAAATGCTTAAACCCTGTTCCGTGGGTAATTCCGCCTGACGAGAAGGTTTTTGGTAAAACCAACGCGATCGGATGGGATCAAACCAACGACGTAACAAAGACATGTCGATAGCCTCTAATGGTCATAAAATCTGTAAGTGAATGAAATTGTACTCACGTATCAATTTATACGTCAGCAAAAATTATCTTCAGTATCTAATAAAATCAAAAAAAAATCCCCCTTTTATTGTAAGAGGGATTTCGCCGCTTTAAGCGGCGATCAGAATTACAGAACGCGAATAGCGCCTTTTGCTGCGCTCGTAGAGTGCATTGCATAAATCTTAAGTGATTTAGAAACTTTACGCTTGCGCTCTTCAGCTGGATGCCAGCCTTTCGCTTCTTGAACCGTACGACGATGAGCCATCGTTGCATCATCTACATTCAAGTGAATCGTACGATTTGGAATATCGATTTCAATGGTATCGCCATCTTCAACTAACCCAATCGCACCGCCTTCAGCAGCTTCAGGAGACACGTGACCAATTGATAAGCCTGAAGAACCACCAGAGAAACGACCATCCGTAATCAAAGCGCAGTCTTTACCTAAACCTTTTGATTTCAAGTAGCTTGTTGGATACAACATTTCTTGCATACCTGGACCACCGCGTGGACCTTCGTAGCGAATCACAACAATGTCACCTGCAACGATTTTATGATCTAAGATTGCTTCAACCGCTGAATCTTGGCTTTCAAAAACACGTGCTGTGCCGGTGAATTTCAGAATCGATTCATCTACACCCGCTGTTTTAACGATACAACCATCTAATGCGATGTTACCGTAAAGTACAGCTAAACCACCGTCTTTAGAGAAAGCATGTTCCGCATTACGGATTACGCCTTTCTCACGGTCACCATCAAGCGTTGAATAATAACGGTTTTGTGAGAATGCGACTTGCGTAGGAACACCGCCTGGTGAAGAGCGATAGAACTCATAAACATCAGGATCTTCAGTGCGAATAATATCCCACTTATCTAAAGCATCTTTCAGTGTTTTTTCATGTACGGTTGGGCATGAAGTATTCAGTAGATTAGCACGATCAAGCTCACCTAAGATCGCCATAATACCGCCCGCACGATGCACATCTTCCATATGTACATCAGATTTTGCAGGTGCAACTTTAGACAACACTGGTACTTGGCGAGACAAGCGGTCAATATCATCCATTGTAAAATCAACTTCAGCTTCATGTGCAGCTGCAAGTAAATGTAATACAGTGTTGGTTGAACCACCCATTGCAATATCAAGCGTCATTGCATTTTCAAACGCAGCTTTAGTTGCAATTGAACGTGGCAAAATGCTGTCATCATTCTGTTCGTAATAACGTTTCGCAAGTTCAACAACTAAACGACCCGCTTTTAGGAATAATTTTTCACGATTGGCATGCGTTGCAACAATTGAACCATTGCCTGGTAATGATAAACCTAATGCTTCTGTTAAACAGTTCATCGAGTTTGCAGTAAACATACCTGAACATGAACCACAAGTAGGACACGCAGAGCGTTCGAAAGCAGCAACTTCTTCATCGGTATAGCTTTCATCAGCAGCAACAACCATCGCATCTACAAGGTCAATCGCTTTTTCATCGCCACGGAATTTAACTTTACCCGCTTCCATCGGACCGCCAGACACGAATACCACTGGGATATTCAAGCGCATTGCAGCCATGAGCATTCCCGGTGTGATCTTGTCACAGTTCGAGATACACACCATTGCATCGGCACAATGGGCATTGACCATGTATTCAACTGAGTCCGCAATCAAATCACGTGATGGCAATGAATACAACATGCCGTCATGCCCCATCGCAATACCATCATCTACCGCGATGGTATTAAATTCTTTCGCTACACCACCAGCAGCTTCAATTTCTCGTGCAACCAGTTGCCCTAAATCTTTAAGATGCACGTGACCTGGAACGAATTGGGTAAATGAGTTGACGACCGCAATAATAGGTTTGCCAAAATCTTCATCTTTCATACCTGTCGCACGCCATAAACCGCGCGCGCCAGCCATATTTCTTCCATGTGTTGATGTTTTCGAACGATAATCAGGCATTTTTTATTCCCAACAAGTTTGTGCTCGAGATGAATAGGACATTCTCTCTGGCGAAATGATACTGAGCTTTTCCCATCATACTACAAGTTATCGTTTAACTGATGACCAGCGAACCTATCTTTTTTTGTTCAAAGACAATTCCTTTCACCTAATTAGGGGCTAGTGGCTTTTTGGCTTATAATTTGGGGTAAATTTTCTGTGGATTATCTTTGTGAAGATCATTTTTGCTGGTACGCCTGAATTTGCGGCAACCGCATTGGCGGCATTATTAAAAACACCACACCAGATTATTGCGGTTTACACTCAACCTGATCGTAAATCAGGACGCGGACAAAAGCTTACGCCTTCTCCTGTAAAGCAACTTGCACTTGAACATGGCTTACCTGTTTTTCAACCGCTGCATTTTAAAGCGTCGACTGAAGAAGGTTTAGCTGCTCAACAAGAGTTAGCAGCTTTGGGTGCTGATGTCATGGTAGTCGCTGCTTACGGTCTGATCTTGCCACAAACAGTGTTAGATACACCTAAATACGGTTGTTTAAACATTCACGGTTCTCTATTACCTCGTTGGCGTGGAGCAGCTCCGATTCAACGTGCAATCGCAACAGGAGATGCTGAAACAGGTATCACCATCATGCAAATGGCAGCAGGTTTGGACACAGGCGATATGATGTACAAAACCTATTGCCCAATTACTGCAGAAGATACCTCTGCAACCTTGCATGACAAGTTGGCAACTCAAGGTGCTGAAGCCATTTGTACCGTGCTTGAAACTGAGCAAAGTTTGCAATCATTTATTGCCAAACGTGAAGTTCAAGATGAATCCCTGACGGTTTATGCACATAAATTAGTAAAATCAGAAGCACGTATTGATTGGACACAAACTGCAATCCAAATCGACCGCAATATTCGTGCGTTCAACCCTTGGCCTGTGGCTTTTATTCAATTGGATGAAAATAACGCCTTACGTGTTTGGAGTTCAATGCGCTCCGAGATCAGTAAAGCAAATGCTCAATTAGGTGAAATTCTTGCAATTGATAAGCAAGGCGTACATGTCGCTTGTGGTGAAAACAGTGTCGTGTGCTTAACCAGTTTACAGTGGTCAGGTGGTAAAGCGCTCAATGCTGTCCAAATTGCCCAAACTCAAAAATTACATCTTGGACAAATTCTCCCATGAGCCAATCGAATCAATCATCTACAAAAAATCTGAATCTACGTGCGCAAGTGATCAAAACACTTTTGGCTGTTCAAAATGGGCAATCTTTGACTTCTGTATTGAATCAACATATCAATATGGTCTCTGAACGTGATCGTGGTTTATATCACGAACTGACTTTAGGTTGTTTACGCCAGTGGTTTTCATTAAAAGCCATTACCTTACCATTGCTCACCAAACCGTTAGACAATGAAGCATTAGAAAGTTGTTTATATCTTGGTTTATATCAAATTTTATGTACCCGTATTCCTGTACATGCTGCAATCTCGGAAACTGTAAATGCGGCTAAGCAATTAGGTTTCGAGCCAATGAGTGGTTTGGTCAATGCGATTCTGCGTCGTGTTTCACGTGAAACAGATGAATTTCAAACAGCTTTGAATAATACACATGGTTTACCAAGTTGGTTATTCAAACGAATCAAAAAAGATTGGCCTGAGCAAGCAGAGCATCTGTGCCAAGCCTTAAAACAAGTCGCGCCACTCACCCTGCGCGTCAATGAACGCCAAGTTAGTCGTGATGAATATTTAGAGATTTTGGACGAAGAACAGATTAATGCTCGTCCTTGCATGCTTTCTGACGTTGGTATTGTTTTGGAACAAACGGGCAATATTACCCATTTACCAGGTTTCGAAGAAGGTGGCTTTTCTGTTCAGGATGAACATGCACAATTGTGTGCCACGCTTTTACCGAACCTAGATGGCAAAGTGGTGGTTGATGCTTGTGCTGCACCAGGTGGAAAAACAGCACATATCCTTGAGCGCTTTAATCCTAAAAAGCTGATTGCATTAGATCATGATGCAAAACGTTTATTGCGTGTTTCTGAAAATATCGAACGTCTTGGTTTAGATCAAACTGAGGTGGAGATTATCGCAGCCGATGCCACCACATGGCAGGCACCAGAACCCGTCGATTGTATCGTGCTGGATGCACCTTGTTCTGCAACAGGTGTTATTCGTCGTCATCCGGATATTCGCTTGCTCAGACAATCCACAGACATCGCACAAACCGTGGCTTTACAGCAACAGATTTTGAGACAGATGTGGCAACAGCTTAAAGTTGACGGTACGCTGCTTTATATCACCTGCTCAATATTAAAAGTCGAGAATGAGCAGCAGATGGTCGAGTTTTTTGCAGACCATCCCGATGCAAAAGAAATTAAAATCTCTGCGGATTGGGGTATAGAACAGATTCATGGTCGTCAGCTGTTGCCTTCAAATCAATCAGGTGATGGTTTCTATTATTGTCATATCCAAAAACAAGCGTAATAAAAAAGCAGGCTTAAAAGCCTGCTTTTTTTTAAGAATCAATCACAGCGTATGCTGATCTTTAACTTCTTCAAGAACATCATCTAAATCTTCTGGATTCTTCATTAGGTGGCGAATCGACAAAGCGAGTCCACCCCATAAAAACACCATTGAAATAATCATCATTACGATTGCTGAAGTATTCATAATTTTATTCTCCTAGCGATCTTTCATTCTGCTTAAAACTAGCGCAACGACAGCACAGAAAATGACACTGCCCCATCCAAACACGCCTTGTAAGCTCATACTGTAAGTATCGTAACCGTTCTTAATCAAGTTAATCACTGTCATGCTCAAAGTCGTTAACAGGATCAATGATGTGATCACAGTAAGCGTAAACGCCCAACCTTTACCTAACTGAATCGTAGAAATACGGTTCACATGATCCCGAAGTTCAATCAAAGCAGAGCGTTTAAACCAAGCAATACTAATGATAGAAACCAATGCTCCGCCAATAATACCGATGTTATTGATGAAGTGATCCACAATATCCACCAGCTTAATGGCATTAACGCTTGAGAATAGAATCACTGAAACTAGCGCACTACCACCACCGATGATCGTTACTGCCTTCTTACGTCCCCATTTCAATTTATCCTGCATTGCTGCGATTGGCACTTCAAGAATACTCACCATCGATGAAATACCAGCAACAAACAACGATGAGAAGAACAACAGACCAAATACGTCTGCGCCTGCACCTAAGCTTGAAATAATTTTAGGGAATGCAATAAATGCCAGACCAATACCACCACTTACGACATCTTTAACTTCTGTACCCGCAGCATGTGCCATAAAGCCAAGTGCAGCAAAAATACCAATACCAGCAAGGATTTCAGTCGATGCATTGGCAAAACCAACGATCAAACCAGAGCCTGTTAAGTTAGTTTTAGGTTTCAAGTAAGATGCATAGGTCACCATGATCCCGAAACCTACAGAAAGTGAGAAGAACGTATGACCATAAGCTGCTAACCAAACTTTATAGTCCATCATCGCTGCCCAGTTTGGCGTAAAGAAAGCATTTAAGCCTTGAACCGCACCAGGTAAACGTAAAGATTGAACAACAAGGATAGTGAACAATACGAACAGTAAAGGCATGAAAATCTTGTTCGATAATTCAACACCTTTTTTAACCCCACCATAAAGAATGATGAGTGTTAATGCCCAAATTCCCACAATTGGCCAAAATAGATGACTAACAAACTGAAAATCAAAACCTGAAGCTTTTGAAGTTTGTAGGTAAGTATTAAAGAAGAAGCTTTCAGGATCACTACCCCACGCTTGCCCGATCGAGAAATAAATATAACTTCCCGCCCAAGTCAAAACACTAGCGTAATATAAACCGATGATAATACAGACACAGACTTGCCACCAACCTAATGTTTCACCGCCTTTAAACAAAGAACGATAAGCTTTCGGTGGAGAATTACGAGCACGATGACCTGTGGCATAATCTAAAAACAAAAGCGGTAAACCCGCAGTGATAAGTGCCAATAAATACGGGATAAGAAAGGCACCACCACCATTTTCATAGGCAACATATGGAAAGCGCCAGATATTACCTAAACCTACAGCTGAACCTACAGCTGCAATAATAAAACCAGATCGTGATGTCCAGTTTTCACGAGAATCTGCCATAGAACACCTAATATATTCATGTGGCACTTTTCAAACTGCGTTCACTTGTTATTATCCAACAGAGAGAAAAGTACCGTAAAAATCTTGTTTTGCTTGCATGAAAGTTCAACCTTGTGGGTCTCTTATTTCCATGTACAAACAAGCAAAAACCAAACCATCTTCCTTAAAGATTGGATTTTGTTTTTCTGCTTTTAATAGCTGAACAATACCTGTTTTTATTTCTTTTTACTGTAAATTCCTGACGAAAAAATCACACTTTTCGAGCGATTGATTATTTTTCAACTCAGTCAATAGTTGACCTTATAGTCAAATGATAAATTTAAGATACAGAAAACTATTAGGTGCAGAATCACAAGGTCTACCTGAATAATCTATTGCTTGATCGCCAGCAACCGTTCTTCCTGCATATCTCGAATCGCGGATTGAATTCCCTCTCGACCTAAGCCTGAGTCTTTCACACCGCCATACGGCATATTATCGACACGGAAGGTTGGCACATCATTGATAATTACACCTCCTACATGTAAATGGTCCCATGCATACAACATTTTATTGAGATTTTGTGTATAAACTCCTGCTTGTAATCCAAAACGACTTTGATTAATTGTTGCAATTCCTTGCTCGAAATCCTTATATTTTTCTAAAATGGCAACAGGGCCAAATGCTTCATCTTTATAAATTTCTAAAGTTGAATCAACATTTTCCAATAAGGTCGGTTCAAAACAAACACCATCTAAAACACCACCAACAAGTATTTTTGCACCTTTCTTTTCGGCTTTATCAATCCATTTTTTCAGTCGAATCGCTTCAGCTTCTTTAATCATTGGACCGACCAACGTCGTTGCTAAGCTTGGATCATCAACTTTAATCTTTTTTAATTTTGTGATTAATTTCTTTTTTAGATCCGCATAAATATCAGCATGCACTAAAATCCGCTGCACGCTGATACAAATCTGACCTGCATGACCATAAGCTGCACCAATTAAACGGTCAATCAAAGCATCATCAATGATTGCATCCGCCTCAATCATCACCGCAGCATTACCCCCCAATTCAAGCGTAACCTTTTTACGACCTGCTCTCGCTTTCATATCCCAGCCGACTTGATCAGAACCCGTAAAGCTGAGCAACTTAAAACGATCATCCGTAACTAAAATATCCGCCGCTTGACGATCACAAGGCAATACTGACCATGAACCTTTAGGCAAATCTGTTTCAGCCAATATCTCTGCAATTTTAAGCGAACTAATTGGCGTTAAACTTGCTGGTTTCAGCACAAAAGGACAACCCGCTGCAATCGCAGGTGCAATCTTATGCGCCACTAAATTCAAAGGAAAATTAAATGGACTAATTAAGGAAACTGCGCCAATCGGCACCTGTTTAACCATCCCACGATAACGAGAAGCTGCTGGTGTGACCGCTAAAGGTATTATTCGACCATCATCCATTTGAGTCACTGCATCCGCAGCCAATTGGAAGGTATTAATCAGCCGTTCAACCTCAGCACTTGCTGCACCACGAGGCTTGCCGCCTTCCGCAATCAAAATCTCAGTCAATTCACCACGCAATTCATTGAACCGTTTCACGCAATGCAACAATATTTTTTGTTTTTCAAAAGGTTTTAAAGCAGCCATTTCAGCTTCAGCTTTAACAGCTGATGCAATTGCCTTTTCTAGTGTTTTAGCATCAGCCAAAGCAACTCGTGCGAAAACATGAGCCTGATATTTATGATGTACATCTAACCACACTGCTGTCTTTACCGCTTTACCAGCCAAATATAATGGATATTCAACAACGTTTTCTTGCTCTTTCATTTCTTATTCTCTTTTCAAAAAACTAAAATTAGACTACTGCATAATTTTACAGATCACTATATCATTCGCCCAATCTATGATGAATTCACAACAATTCATTACGGTTTACGCTCATAAATTAGGACTATACGATGAAAATTTTAAAAATATCGATGCTTGCTTTAGGAACAAGCCTTTGTGGTTTAGCACAAGCAGATGTTATTGGTGTCAAAGGTGATGTGAGCTACTGGGCATACGACGGTAAAGCAAACATGGCAACCCAAACTTCTGCTCAAGATCAAGACCTTGACCGTAAAGGGGCTGCGCAAATTTCTCTTGCTGTTGAACACCCTGTTCCATTAATTCCAAATGCAAAAATCCGTTATGTGAATTTAAAAACACAAACTGAAAATGAAGTTTTAGGTCAACCTGTTTATGACTTAGATATCGATCATACCGATTTCATTCTATATTATGAAATTCTCGATAACGTTGTGAATGCAGATGTTGGTTTTGGTGCAACCAATTTGAATGGCGATGTCAAAACGTTGAATTTAACAAAAACTGATATCGATAAAACAATTCCAGTGATCTACGGTTCAGCTGGGGTCAAACTACCGTTTACAGGTTTAAGCGCAAAAGCGGAATTGTTATATAGCAACTTTAATGATGCTAAAATCACAGATGCCCAAGCAGAATTACAATATAACTTTATTGATAATTTATTGGTCGATGTTGGCTTAAAAGCAGGCTACCGTATTTTAAACATCGAATTAGATGATTATGAAAAAAATGATCTTAAATTTGATTTTAAAGGGCCATATGTTGGTTTAGACATTCATTTCTAAATCAAATTAATAAAAAAGCGGAGTCTGATGATTCCGCTTTTTTATTATAAAGCATATATTTGCCATGTAAGCTTAAGCCTACAACCATCGTCGTCATTGGCGAATAGTTCAATTTAAAACTTTGCCTTATCATAGAAAACACAAAGAGACAGGAAGTCTCATTGAAAATAACAAGATACGCAGGAAGCGGTCGTTGATAAGGAATATAAACGACAAGAAACTGAATACTAAGAAGCCCCGTCAGGATGATGGGGCTTCTTTTTATTTATCATTTTATGCGTGATTTAAAGACTTTTAAGATAAGCAATTACTTCATCATGCTCTGCCATTTCTGCAAGCTGCAGCGCAGTATATTCGCCTTTATAAGCCACATTTGCCCCTTTACTCACCAGTAGCTTTACCACCGCCAAATGATCATTCTCAGCAGCAGCCTGTAACGCGCTATACCCTTCATCATCAGTCTGGTTTGGATCTATACCGTCAGCCAATAATTGTTCGACTTGTTCCATATCACCAAGAGAAGCCCAATAGACCAGTTCAGGAAGATGAAGTTCATCATCGTTTTCAGGGAGTGGAGAGAATGAATTGAGTTTCATCAGAAATACCTAATTTTTTTATTTAAGATAAAGTGTTTTATACTGATCAGCTAGCTCCTTAGCCTTTTTCATTTCTTGGATATTAAAAATTTGAGTAAAATTCTTCAAATTTTTAATTGCCTGATCATTTCCTGTTTCAGCTGAAACACTAATCCATGCGTAAGCTTTATAATAATCTTGTTCAACACCTAAACCTTGAGCAAATAATAAACCATACTCATTTTGAGAAAAAGAATAACCAGCTTTTGCTGATTTTTCATACCAAAAAGCAGCTTTAGTATAATCTTGTTTAACAAAGTTCCCTTTGCGAAAAGCATTACCTAAATTAAATTGAGATTGCAAATCTCCTGCATTCGCAGCCTTTTTAGTATATTCAAAACCCTTTTCAGGATTTTTTTGTACTCCAATACCTTCATAATACATAATCGAAAGATTTGCTAAGGAGGGAGCATAACCTTTTTGAGCAGATTGATTAAATAAGTTAAAAGCCTTTTCTACATTCTTTGGGACACCTAAACCTTGAAAATACAAACTTGCTAAATAGTGTATTGCCTGAACGTTTCCCATTTTTGCTGATTTTTCAAAACTGTCAAAAGCAACTTTATAATTTTTTTGATAATAAGCTTTTAGACCTGTATCCAAGTCATTGATTGCAAAAGCCATACTTGGAACTAATAAGCTAAC
>Ga0154420_1032_pt1 | contig 53853 bp, 51 predicted proteins | sample RifGroC1_FD_115924 | JGI IMG/M metagenome (GOLD analysis project Ga0154420, IMG submission 115924) | Acinetobacter sp. GWC1_38_13
TAAAAAATGGCGAAAACAAGAAGAACCTCAATTGAGGTTCTTCTTGTGATATTTGTGGGACAGCAGTGGCGTAACGCTCCTTTTTTTATGCTGCCAATATTTCCTCTAGAAGTTCATCACTAGGCGCAAAGTAATAGGCACCATCAACTGCTGTAGTGAAATGTAATAGGCGATCATGAATGCCATCACCAGCAGTTCCGAACATACGCTGTAACATTGCATCAATAATATTTAGATCATTGGTATAGGCGACGAAAAATAAACCTTGTTCACCTTTGCCATCACCATATGGCAAGCTGTGACGGAGGATTTCCATTTCTTCACCCTCATCGTCCTCCACGACTGTGCGTGCAACATGAGAGTTTTCAGGTTTGATATCATCATCAAGTTCAATTGACTCTAATTTGGTACGACCAAATACTTGCTCTTGCGTATCGACTTTGAGTTGTTGCCATTTCGCTAAGTCGTGGACATAACGTTGAGCAAAAATAAAACTTCCATCCGCAAATTTGCCTGCTTGCTCAGGTAGCAGCGCGGCTTCAGCACGATCGTCAGGAAATTGAGGGTTTTCAGTGCCGTCAATAAACCCTGTCATATCACGTCCATCAAAAAATCTAAAGCAATGGCGTTCATCCAAGACTTCTACTTTGTCTTGAATACCTGCAAAGAAAGCTTGACTGATTGAGAAGCAAATATCAGCACGTGCACTTGCAATATGAATAAATACATCTGCTGGTACAACAGGCATATTAAATGCGCCACTTTGAGGGTCGAGTTGTTTAAAACCTTCTGGTGTTTCAGTGCTGAGTTGTGCCCACAACTCAGGACCAAACGCCACAGCAGTTTTAATTTGATCATTTGGATGTTGGGTGATGAGGCGGTCGCGAGTTGACAGGAGAGCTTCAATCTGTTGTTTTAATTCAGAAATTGTAAGATCTTTTAAGCGAAGCACGATAAAGCGTGCATGATCTGAAGGTAGTGGAAGAATTACAGATTGAGCAGTCATTAAAATCTCCTTAATTATTTTTTAATACAGCAAAAAACAATATTGTGCCTGATGATATAACTGTTTAATAGTTTATTTATTCTTTTTTACCTCATGAATTAGCAGAAAATTTCAGCAATAAAACAGTATAATTCCACTTTTATTTATCTCTTTTATATATGAGTTTCCATGTTTGGTTCGCCTTTATGTTGGCATGCTGGGTGATTAGTCTTTCTCCAGGGGCGGGGGCGATCGCTTCAATGTCGAGTGGTTTAAACTATGGCTTTAAGCATGGCTATTGGAATGCGATTGGCTTGCAGCTGGCTTTGATTATTCAAATTATGATTGTAGCCGCAGGGGTGGGAGTTCTTTTTGCGACGACACCGTGGGCGTTTCAGGTGGTGAAATGGTTTGGGGTCATTTATTTATTATACTTAGCTTATGTTCAGTGGACTGCCCCAGCTCAAAATATTGATATTCAAACCGAGCAGAAAAACACACCTGCTTTAGTACTAGTGTTTAAAGGATTTATCGTCAACATGAGTAATCCTAAAGCTATCGTTTTTTTGTTGGCTGTACTCCCGCAATTTTTAGATTTAAACCAACCGCAGTGGATACAATATGTGATCATGGCGATTACAATGGTCGTGATTGATTTGATGGTGATGGCGGCATATACAGGACTTGCATCAAAAATCTTGAGATTACTGCGTTCACCTCGACAGCAAAAATATTTAAATCGAAGTTTTGCGGTGATGTTTGGTTGTGCAGCTGCATTGTTGAGTGCAATTCAGCAAACGAGTTAATCTTTTGCTGAAGACACGCTAAGAGATTTAAATTTTTGTGTTGCAAAAATAGCTGCGAATGTCAGTGCCATACACAAAACGATGCTTAATCCTGTAGCAATATTCAATGCTGCACTTGACCATAATCCAACGGTCACTCCAAATTGAGCAAGCATAAATGCCCAAATCACCATTTGTTTAGGGGAGTGAGCCAGTAAGCGAGCACTCAATGCGGGAATGACCAGCAAAGCACCCATCAGTAGAGAGCCTACTGCGCGAAGTGCCAACACGGTAAATAAAGCGAGAAGCAACATAAAAACTAGACGTTGCCATTTAGCATTCACGCCTTCACTGATCGCAATGTCAGGATCAATAGAAATCTGAATTTGTGCGGACCATGAGCGATAAAGAACAACCAATGCTGCAGCGATAACAATCGCAAATAAAGGTAAATCAGCCCATTCGATACTCAACAGATCGCCAAATAAATAGCTTAATAGTTCAGGTCTTAAACTTGGTAAATGCTGTATTAGAAGTAGGCCTGAGCACAGTAATGTCGCTGAACACAATGCCAATAAGGCATCATTTGGCAATCTTGAATCATGTAGAACCCATAAAATAGCGACTAAGAGTCCTGCTAAACAACCAACACCTAACCAAAAAGGCAGTTGAAGCATTCCTGCTATAGCAACACCGAGTAATGTGCCATGCGCCATAGTGTCTGCAAAAAATGACATCCTGCGCCAAAGCATCAGACAGCCTAAAGGTGCTGTGAGAAATACTAGTAATGTCCCCATGATCCAAGCAGGTAACAGTAACTCTAACCATTCCATCATCGCTTAGACCTTTGGTTCTGGGTGGATATGTGGACGAGGGTCATGCGTACAGGGTTCAACATGATCGCTATGCCCACAATGATTGTGGTGATGCTGATAAAACATGCGTTGAGTTCCAAAAATTGCTTGATACTCAGGATGCTGTTGAATGCTTTCAGGTAGTCCGCTACAACAAATGTGCTTATTGAGACAAACTACACGATGCGTACCTTGCATAACCCACTGTAAATCGTGAGAAACCATTAAAACAGCACAACCATAACGCTCTGGCAAACTACGTACGTATTCATACAGTTCGGCTTCTGATTGGATGTCTAAACCCTGCATGGGTTCGTCAAGAACTAAAATATCAGGTTGACGTAATAAGGCGCGAGCAAGGAGAACACGCTGACGTTCTCCTCCAGATAACTGCTGAACTTTAGATAATTGTAGTTTTGAAATCCCAGTGTCCTGAATAATTTCTTTGCGAAGATCACTTGCACATGCTTCTAGATCAAGTAAGTCTTGGACACGTAAGGGTAGGCTGCTAGACGGATTAAATTTTTGTGGGACATATGCCATTTTTAGCTTTTTAGCAAAAGTGACTTTGCCCGCGTTGGGTTGCATGATGCCAAGCAATACTTTGATCAACGTAGACTTACCAGCGCCATTCGGACCTATTAATGTGACGATTTCTTTTGCTTGTAAAGCAAAATTAACATTTCTAAGGATGTCTCGTTCATCTCGTCGAACCGAAATATTTTCAAGTTCAATCAATGAAGGGCTTATTGACGAGTGCTGCACTGATGACATTTTCCAGAGATTTCAATAATGCTGTGTTGCGCGATAAATTGATCAGATGCCGCCAATTGATCTAACTGTTGAATTAAGCCTTGAGCAGATGCTTCTTTTACAGAGTGGCATTCTGTACAAATCAAAAAAGCAGCTTGATGTCCTTCACGTGGATGGCAGCAAGGGATGTAAGCATTGATTGAGGTTAAACGATGGATTAAACCTTTCTCTAGCAGGAAATCTAATGTTCGATACACCGTCGGTGGTGCAGCAGGGCGATCAGCTTGACCTTTTATTTTTGCCAGCAGATCATAGGCGCCCATAGGGGCTGAGGCATTTAGAATGAGTTCAAGAACTTCTTTGCGTAAAGGTGTTAGTCGTGCGCCAACCGCAGTACATAAAAGCTCTGCTTCCGCAATTCTTGCTTTAATATCGTGATGACCGTGGACACCGTGCAAAGCATTATCATGTTCATGTGAACAAGAACTCATAACTTGACCTCATTGTTTTGCACATATCATAACATGCAAATGATCTATAACTATCTATATCGTGATCTTGATGATTATGGTGACAAAGGGGGTAGAAAATAGACATATGCAATTTTTAACTTTTGTTATATTATAACATGCTTCGCTAAGTTGAGTACTACTGTAATGTCACGCCTTTTAATCTTTGTTTTCTTTTCAATGTTTAGTACATGGGGGTGGACTCAAAGTTTAGTGGTTTCGACACATCCAATTTATTTGATCGCTAAGGAAGTAACACAAGGAATTGAAGAACCTGTATTACTTTTAAATGATCAAACTGGACATGATGTTCAATTGACACCTGCTCACCGCAAAGCGATTCAGGATGCCTCTTTAGTGATATGGCTAGGCAAGGCACATGAAGCACCTTTAGAAAAGCTCTTAGGTCAAAATCGAAAAGCGATTGCTTTATTGGACTCAGGAATTTTAACGATACTTCCTCAGCGTAGTTTACGTGGAGCAGCTTTAGCGAATACGATGGATAGTCATGTTTGGTTGGAACCAAATAATGCAGTTCGTATTGCTTTCTTTATTGCGACTTTGCGATCACAGCAAAATCCAGAAAATAAAAATAAATATATGTCAAATGCAAAAAACTTTGCACAACAAGTGCTACAGGCTTCGCAAATATACGAGAGTACTAATAAGGCAAAACCATATTGGTCTTATCATGATGCCTATCAATATTTAGAGCGGGCGCTGAATTTGAAGTTTGCTGGAGCATTAACTGATGATCCGCATATTGCGCCTACAGCTGCACAAATAAAGTACTTAAAAGATAGTCGACCAAAGTCAAAAATGTGCCTATTGGCTGAAACTTCAGCAAGTTCAAGCCAATATCAGAAGCTGAATCCCATCATCTTTGAATCGGTAGATGAAAGCATGAGAGGGGAGGATGATTTTGTGGTTGCTTGGAAAAAATTGGCTTCAAAAACCGATAAGTGCGTATTAAGTGCGCAAAAATGATGAAAAAAAATTAATTGAGTTGACTCTATCGTCAGAAAATATGGTAACGAAAAAAACAGACTTAAGTCGAGAAAAGATTGCATGTTCAGGGGTGTAACTCTATAATGCCTGCGATTCGAAACGATCATCAATAAAACTTGTCAAGCAGTTACGCTGTAAGTGGGTAAAAAATGAGCCGAACTAGTCGCATGATTGACCGACGATTAGCAAAAGCTTTGGTCTTCTTACAAGCGTGTATGATTCCAGTGGCAGCTTTATTGGCTTGGCTGATTAAAGATACAACTGCTGCTTTAAGTGCTGCGCTTGGAGCTTTGGTCTGTTGGTTAGCACACTGTTATTTTGCTTGGCAGTCGTTCAGAACGACAGGTGCCAGAGCATCAAAACAAGTCATGCTAAACATGTATCGAGGCATGCTTGGGAAGTTTGCGATTGTGATCGTTGGTTTTATATTAATTTTAAGCAATGTTAAACCGCTGTCACCGGTTGCATTGTTTAGTGGATTTATCCTCGTACAAGCGATGTCGTGGGTCGCGCCGTTTTGGGCGTCGCGTCTACAAAAACGTGGATAAAGCACATTTTGAGATTTTTGGAAGTAAAAACGAGATTATTGCAGTACGCATGGTTCGTTTAACTTCTTTTTAATGATTGACATTGACCAGGTGTGATTTATGGCTGCTGAAGAACATGCCCTGACTTCGACCGAGTATATCAAGCATCACTTGACCAATATGACCTATGGCAAAATGCCTGATGGTACATGGAAATTGGCTGAGACTGCTGAAGAAGCTCAATCGATGGGGTTCACTGCAATTCACTTGGATTCAATGGGTTGGTCTATCGGACTTGGTGTTATTTTCTGTTTGTTGTTCTGGACAGTTGCGAAAGCTGCGAATGCAGGTGTACCAACTAAATTCCAATCAGCGATCGAGATGATCATTGAGTTTGTTGACTCAAGTGTTCGTGATACTTTCCACGGCAAATCACGTTTAATTGCTCCACTTTCATTGACCATTTTCGTGTGGATTTTCCTCATGAACGCAATGGACTTGATTCCTGTAGACTGGATTCCTTATCTAGCTCAACAGATTGGTGCAAGTGTATTTGGTATGGACCCTCACCACGTTTATTTCAAGGTTGTTCCATCTACTGACCCGAACATTACTTTAGGTATGTCATTGTCGGTATTTGTGTTGATCTTGTTCTACAGCATCCGTGAAAAAGGTGTTGGAGGATTCGTTGGCGAGTTGGCACTTAACCCGTTTAATCCAAGTAACCCAGTTGCAAAAGCGTTATTGATTCCAGTGAACTTGATTTTGGAATTAGTAACTTTCCTTGCTCGTCCAGTTTCGTTGGCTCTACGACTGTTCGGTAACATGTATGCAGGTGAGTTAATCTTCATCTTAATCGCGTTATTACCGTTCTGGATCCAGTGGGCGTTATCTGTGCCTTGGGCTATCTTCCACATTCTTGTAATCACGCTGCAAGCATTTATCTTTATGATGCTGACCATCGTTTACTTGAGCATGGCAAGCGAAAAGCATTAATGGTATTGCCTAACTATCACCTGATGGTTGGGCTTAAATTTTAGTTTAATTTGGTAATAACCTAACCTCTGAGGAATTTTTCATGGAACTCACTTTAGGTCTAGTTGCAATTGCATCTGCTATCTTGATCGCTTTCGGTGCTTTAGGTACTGCGATTGGTTTTGGTCTTTTAGGTGGTCGCTTCTTAGAAGCTGTTGCTCGTCAACCAGAATTGGCTCCACAACTTCAAACTCGTATGTTCTTAATCGCGGGTCTTCTTGATGCTGTGCCTATGATCGGTGTTGGTATTGGCTTGTTCTTCATCTTCGCTAATCCATTTGTAGGTTAATAGCTTAATTCCTAAATCCACATATTGAGGAATAGCGAAATGAATATCAACCTCACATTGATTGGTCAAGCAATTGCATTTGCGATGTTCGTCGCATTCTGCATGAAGTTTGTTTGGCCACCACTAATCAATGCGATTAGTGAGCGTCAGCGTAAAATCGCTGATGGCTTAAACGCTGCTGAAAAAGCTAAAGCTGACCTTGCTGATGCGCAAGCACAAGTTAAGGCAGAGTTAGATGCAGCGAAAGCACAAGCGGCTCAATTGATCGAACAAGCGAACCGTCGTGCAGCACAATTGGTAGAAGAAGCGCGTACCCAGGCTGCGGCTGAAGGTGAGCGTATTCGTCAACAGGCGAAAGAAACTGTTGATCAAGACATCAATGCTGCTCGCGAAGAATTACGTCAACAAGTTGCTGCTTTGGCAGTTGCTGGCGCAGAAAAAATTCTGAACCAACAAGTTGACGCAGAAGCTCATAATGCCATGCTGACTCAGCTGGCTGCTAAACTATAAGCGAGGCGAAATATGGCTGAACTCTTGACGTTAGCACGCCCGTACGCCAAAGCAGCATTTGCTTATGCATCTGAGCAGAATGCAACTGACGCTTGGTCAAATGCGTTACAACTGCTCAGTGCTGCGGTGCAAGACGAAGCATTTTCCGCTTATTTAAATCGCCCTGAGCTGACTCCTGCGGAACAAGTAGGTCTTTTTGCGAAAGTTTTAGGTGAAGATCAATCTCAATCAGTGTCTAACTTTTTGACACTTCTTGCAGATAACGATCGTTTAGTTTTATTGCCTGAAATTGCTGCAGAATACGAATTACTTAAATCGCAGAACAACAACACGTTGGAGGTGGAGATTGAATCTGCTTTTCCAATGGATGCGACACAAGAGCATATTTTAGCTCATGCGCTTGAAAAACGTTTTAACAGAACTGTACATGTGACTGTTAGCGTTAATCCAGCGTTAATCGCAGGTGTTGTGATTCGTGCAGGCGACCAAGTGATAGATGACTCTGCGCTTAACAAGCTTGAAAAAATGCGGACTCGTCTTCTTGCGTAACAGCAAAAAGACTGAACTTAAAAAAGATTGAGGAATAGCGCAATGCAACAACTGAATCCATCCGAGATCAGTGCGCTCATTAAACAGCGTATCGGCGATCTGGACACCAGCGCGACCGCTAAGAATGAAGGTACCATCGTCATGGTATCTGACGGTATCGTGCGTATTCACGGTCTTGCGGATGCAATGTACGGTGAAATGATCGAATTCGACGGCGGCTTATTTGGTATGGCACTGAACCTAGAACAGGATTCAGTGGGTGCCGTTGTTTTAGGTAACTACCTAAGCCTTCAAGAAGGTCAAAAAGCTCGTTGTACAGGTCGTGTATTAGAAGTTCCGGTAGGTCCTGAACTTCTTGGCCGTGTCGTAGACGCTTTGGGTAACCCAATTGATGGTAAAGGCCCTATTGATGCAAAACTAACTGATGCTGTTGAAAAAGTAGCACCAGGTGTAATTTGGCGTCAATCTGTCGACGAACCTGTTCAAACTGGTTATAAATCAGTTGATACCATGATCCCTGTAGGTCGTGGTCAGCGTGAGTTGATCATTGGTGACCGTCAAACTGGTAAAACAGCAATGGCGATCGATGCGATCATCGCTCAGAAAAACTCTGGCATTAAATGTGTATACGTTGCGATTGGTCAAAAACAATCAACAATTGCAAACGTTGTACGTAAGCTAGAAGAAACTGGCGCTATGGCGTATACAACTGTTGTCGCAGCTGCGGCAGCTGATCCTGCAGCTATGCAGTATTTAGCTCCGTACTCAGGCTGTACAATGGGTGAATACTTCCGTGACCGCGGTGAAGATGCGTTAATTATTTATGATGATTTGTCTAAGCAAGCTGTTGCTTACCGTCAAATTTCATTGTTATTACGTCGTCCACCAGGTCGTGAAGCGTATCCAGGTGACGTATTCTATCTTCACTCACGTCTTCTTGAGCGTGCTTCGCGCGTTTCAGCTGACTATGTTGAGAAGTTCACGAACGGTGCAGTAACTGGTCAAACTGGTTCTTTAACTGCGTTACCGATCATTGAAACTCAAGCGGGTGACGTATCTGCATTCGTACCAACGAACGTAATTTCGATTACTGACGGTCAGATCTTCTTAGAAACATCATTATTCAACGCAGGTATTCGTCCTGCAGTGAACGCGGGTATCTCTGTATCGCGTGTTGGTGGTTCTGCTCAAACTAAGATCATCAAAAAATTGTCTGGTGGTATCCGTACTGCTTTAGCACAATACCGTGAATTGGCTGCGTTTGCTCAGTTCGCTTCAGATCTTGATGAAGCAACTCGTAAGCAACTTGAGCATGGTCAACGTGTAACTGAGTTAATGAAGCAGAAACAATATGCTCCTTACTCAATTGCTGATCAAGCTGTATCTGTTTATGCATCTAACGAAGGCTACATGGCTGACGTTGAAGTGAAGAAAATCGTAGACTTTGATGCTGCGTTAATTGCTTACTTCCGTTCAGAACATGCTGCGTTAATGCAACAGATCGATGAAACTGGTGATTATAACAAAGACATCGAAGCAGCATTCAAAGCAGGTATTGAGAGCTTCAAAGCGACTCAAACTTACTAAGTTTATCTTTAGTTAAGTTTGGTTCACGGATCAACCTTCGGAAGCTCGAAAGAGCTTTCGAATACTAGGTTAAGCGTATGGCAAATTTAAAAGAAATTCGCGCCAAAGTAGCTAGTATCAAAAGCACGCAGAAAATTACTCGCGCGATGCAAATGGTAGCTGCTTCTAAAATGCGTCGTGCGCAAGAGCGCATGGCTCAAGGCCGTCCGTATGCCGATAATATGCGCCGTGTAATTGCTCACTTAGTTCAAGCAAATCCTGAATATAAACACCGTTATATGGTTGATCGCCCTGTTAAGCGCGTTGGCTATATCGTGGTGTCTTCAGATCGTGGCTTGGCAGGTGGCTTGAACATTAACTTGTTCAAGAAAGTTGTGCAGCATGTAAAAGCACAACAAGAGCAGTCAATTGAAGTTGAATTTGCTTTGATTGGTCAAAAAGCGGTTTCGTTTTTTAAGAATTACGGCGGTAAAGTGCTTGGTGCAACGACCCAACTTGGCGACGCGCCGAGTTTGGAACAGTTAACTGGCTCTGTACAAGTTATGCTTGATGCATTTGATAAAGGCGAATTAGATCGTATCTATCTCGTTTCAAATGGTTTCGTCAATGCGATGACTCAACAGCCTAAAGTAGAACAACTTGTTCCTTTAGCACCAGCGCAAGCAGGCGATGATCTCAACCGTACTTATGGTTGGGACTATATCTACGAACCAGAAGCAGAAGAATTGTTAAATGGTTTGTTGGTTCGCTACATCGAGTCTATGGTTTATCAAGGTGTGATTGAAAACGTTGCATGTGAGCAGTCTGCTCGTATGGTCGCAATGAAAGCAGCGACAGACAACGCAGGCCAATTGATTAAAGACCTACAACTCATTTACAACAAGCTGCGTCAAGCCGCGATTACTCAGGAAATTTCCGAGATCGTTGGCGGTGCCGCTGCCGTTTAACATTATTAAGTTTGAATTGAGGAGACAGCAATGAGTAGCGGTCGTATCATTCAGATCATCGGCGCGGTTATCGACGTCGAGTTTGAGCGCAATAGCGTTCCTAAGATCTATGACGCTCTCCAAGTTGACGGTACTGAAACTACTTTAGAAGTTCAGCAACAGCTTGGCGATGGTGTTGTTCGTACCATCGCAATGGGTTCTACAGAAGGTCTTAAACGTGGCCTTAATGTAACTAGCACAAATGCACCGATTTCTGTTCCAGTGGGTCCTGCTACGCTTGGTCGTATCATGGACGTATTGGGTCGCCCTATCGATGAAGCAGGTCCTGTAGCGACTGAAGAACGTTTGCCGATTCACCGTCAAGCACCTTCTTATGCTGAACAAGCAGCTTCTACTGATCTTTTAGAAACTGGTATTAAAGTAATTGACTTACTTTGCCCGTTCGCGAAAGGTGGTAAAGTTGGTTTATTCGGTGGTGCGGGTGTTGGTAAAACCGTTAACATGATGGAGTTGATCAACAACATCGCGAAAGCACACTCAGGTTTATCTGTGTTTGCTGGTGTTGGTGAGCGTACTCGTGAAGGTAACGACTTCTATCACGAAATGAAAGATTCTAACGTTCTTGACAAAGTAGCAATGGTCTACGGTCAGATGAACGAGCCACCAGGTAACCGTTTACGCGTAGCGTTAACTGGTTTGACTATGGCTGAATACTTCCGTGATGAAAAAGACGAAAATGGTAAAGGTCGTGACGTATTATTATTCGTCGACAACATCTACCGTTATACACTTGCGGGTACTGAAGTATCAGCATTGTTAGGTCGTATGCCATCTGCAGTAGGTTACCAACCGACACTTGCAGAAGAAATGGGTGTTCTTCAAGAGCGTATTACGTCTACTAAGTCTGGTTCGATCACATCGATCCAAGCTGTATACGTACCTGCGGATGACTTGACTGACCCATCACCTGCAACAACGTTTGCTCACTTAGATGCAACAGTAGTATTGAGCCGTGACATCGCATCTTCTGGTATTTATCCAGCGATCGATCCACTTGACTCAACTTCACGTCAGTTAGATCCATTGGTTGTTGGTCAAGAGCATTATGAAATTGCACGTTCTGTACAGAACGTATTGCAACGTTATAAAGAGCTTAAAGACATTATCGCAATCTTGGGTATGGATGAATTAGCTGAAGAAGATAAATTGGTTGTTTACCGTGCGCGTAAAATCCAACGTTTCTTCTCTCAACCATTCCACGTAGCTGAAGTATTTACTGGTGCTCCTGGTAAATTAGTACCGCTTAAAGAAACTATTCGTGGCTTTAAAGGTCTATTAGCTGGTGAATACGATCACATCCCAGAACAAGCGTTCTATATGGTTGGTGGTATTGACGAAGTGATTGCTAAAGCTGAGAAACTCTAATTTAAGGAGATCATCTCATGGCGACTATGCAATGTGATGTCGTAAGTGTTAAAGAGTCTATTTACTCTGGACAAGTTACGATGTTAATCGCAAAAGGTGCGGGTGGTGAGTTAGGTATTTTACCTGGACATGCACCACTTGTAACTTTACTCCAACCTGGACCGATTCGTGTTCAGTTGGAAAATGGTACGGAAGAAATTGTTTACGTATCTGGCGGTGTGTTAGAAGTTCAACCTCATGTTGTTACGGTACTTGCAGATAGTGCAATCCGTGCAGACAACTTGGATGAAGCTGCAATTATGGAAGCTCGTAAACAAGCTGAACAATTGCTAGCAAATCAAAAGAGTGATTTGGATTCTGCTGCTGCACTTGCTGCGTTGGCTGAAACAGCTGCTCAGCTTGAAACGATCCGTAAAATCAAGAATCGTGCAATGTAATTGCAGATTTAAGATTGAAAAAGCCACCGTCAGGTGGCTTTTTTATTTGGATTGGCTTTATGAATCTGACAATTATCACAATTGCCTTTATAAAAAGGTTCAGTAGCAATACGATCAAGAATAGATATTCTTAAAGATATAAGAAAATAATGCTTAGTTTATTTAAACTTTTTTTATTTGGTAATCTGTGCGTGAAGCATAAATTAAGGATATATTTAACAATCTAGCAACTCGCTTAACAATAGTGATCGGAAGTAAGAGCTTGCTGATTTTTCTATATTTGCAATAACGAATAGATCTTATAAAAATTCAATTAGGAAGTATATGTTACCGAGTAATGTCTTAAAGTTGCGTTTAGATCGCATCGAACAACAAGGGCATCATTTATCTGTCAAAGACCAATTGAAGCTGGTAACGCTCACCCAACCTGATTTAACTGCAAATATTTACACACAAATATTTAATCTTACTTTACCCAAGATTTGGAATTTTCGTCATTCCACCAAAGAAGATATTCATTGTGCTTTACGTTTAATTCAATTAATTACAGAGACCTTTATTCCTGTTTATAAGTTCCATGCACAAAAAAATGCATGGCTAGAGCAGTGTTTAGCATTTCGTTTGCAATATTCAGAAGAAAAATTTAGCTCAAATGAAATTCAAACGATTTTGTTGCAGTTATCAGAGTGCAAAGACGGTGAATTAAAACTGAGTGTTTTGAAACAATTGTGTGATGAATACGATATTGTTGAAATCAAATTGAATCTTGCGAAGTTGTATGTGCGTTTGGAAAATTGGCATGCAGCTATAGAAATCTATGATCGTGTCTTCCAGCAACAACCTACACAGCATGAAGATATTCACTACGATTACATTCAAAGTCTGTTAAATCGTAATCATTATTCGAATGAACATGGTCATGGTGATATCGTTGAGGCTTTGGATCGACTAGGAAATCTTGATCAGATTCAACAGCAAAAACTACACGATGAACTGACACGACGAGCTGTAGGCTTATTATTGCCTGAGAATCTCAACTCGCATATTGTGCAATCTCCAAAACCATTTATACATCTTCAGCATAAGCTAAAGTTCGTTGGATACTCTTTAAATCATTGGCTATCGGCTGATGAGTTTGTTGTACCTTATTATAAAAATAGAATTGAACAAGCACCTAAATTGCTCAATAACCAAGAGGTTGTTATGCATTTAGATCGCCATAAAGCAGCAAATGCAGCACTACAGAAAATATTAACTGGGCGAGATTTAAAATTTGTTAGTGGGATTAACGCTGCAAATCATAGCTTAGGATTTATTTGGAATTATTTTCATATAAACCCTTTGGTTTTAGATGCGCTTGTCACTGCTTCAAAGGGTGATCCAGAAGCATTTTATAATTTAAAACAGATTCCAGCGCCTGATTATAATCATGATGCTGCTATGCAGCAGATTTCATCTTATTTGGCTAAACAACAAGTAGCATATAACTTGAGTCAGCAGGGACATAGCATTGAGTTTGTAGAGCATTCACATTTAGCTGGATTTGACCTTATTGTGGATGGTACACCGATGCAGGTTAAATGCACGCTTGATACTGAAAAAGTCGAAAAATTTGCGCAGAGCTATCCACATATTGCAATCATTGTGAATATTGAACTGGCTCATTTGCAAGAAAAATACCCATCGGTTTTTGCTGATTTAGCACTTAGTTATGAGTCGGTCCAACGCACTGCTCAGCAAAGCTTACAGCAAGTCGTTGGACGTGAGAATTTTTTACCAATCCCTTTAATGAATACTGGTTTTGCTGTCTATCGTAATTTTAATAAAGTACAAACTAGACAAACAGTACGCCCTTTTCTGCAATACAAATCGTCTAACTCTACTATGAAAAATGGTTTGGCTTTAGGAGCAGCAATCGGTGGGATTGTCTCAGGTTCGATCGGTGCTTTTTTTGTTGGGGGACTAGCGATTTATCGAACTTGGCGTGTTCAGAATAAAGAACAAACCAAATCGGCTCATGAGAAACAACAAATCATTGCGCAAAGAAACCAAGTCATGGATTTGTTGATTGATTTTGCGGAATGGTTTACTCACGACCTACTCAAGTATCGGATTGATTTATATGCTTACCAACTCAGACAAATTGAAATGAAGCTGATGGGACAGATACCTGAGTTGTCTCTTTCTACTTTGTTGTTTGCCTATAAGTTTGAAGCGCATCATCGAGCGGTAAAGTTGTATGAATGGATGCAGCAACAATTGACACATGACAATCCCAAACGCAAAGTTCAAGCAGGTTGGGTGGCATTAGCACAATCAGATCAGTTTATGTCGATTGAGTTGAAGCAACGTCTTAATCAATTAAATACTGTATTAGATCAATATAAAAAGATGACTCAAATGGGGCATGATTTTCCAAATCTAAGCAAGCAGAAAGCTAATACTTCAGTTTCTATGCCATCGTATCAGATACAACCCATCAAAATGAGTTATGAGATTTGATATTACTAAGATCATGTAATTAGTATTCTCATTCTCTAAAAGCTCAAGTATTTCTAATAAAGATACTTGAGCTCAAGAATTTAAATACTCATATCAGCAAGCCAGAGGAAATAACCACCGTAGCTATTAAATTTAAATTAACCACCAATATTTTTCCCTTCATCTGTTAATTGGTGCCTACCTTTATCATTAATTATGAGAAAGCCTTTAGCTACAAATTTTTCTAAAAGCTCATTTGTTTTCAGTTTATGTTTGGCAGCAAGTTTCGAAGTTGTTAATTTGCTAAAATCATCTTGTTCACTATTTTCTTGGCTTATTTCTGTATCTCTCACCTCATCAAGAGAAATTCTAACTTCATCGCTGATTCGAATAATGCGTTGGGCTTCTTCATAAGCATCTTTAAACACCGATTCATCATGATCTTTTTCAATCAAAATCCCCATCTCATTATTATTCACTTGGCTAAACTCATATAAGTTTAGACTGGAAATTATACAAGTTGATTCATTGATGTAACATTTAGCATGAAGGTTCTTACAGAAACTCACCCTTACATAATCAAGTTTTTGCATCCATTTGATTTCATCAGGATGTAAATCACTTTTGCCATAAATTATACGAATATCAATTTTAAGACGATTTTTATCTTCAAGAAGTTCCTTTATACGATCATTTAGTTTTAAAAAAGGGCTAATTAGAATAAGGCGTTCTTTTGCATTTTTAATTAATTCTTCTAGATAAAAATTAGTTGCACTTGTATTAAGAAATTTAGACATGTCGTTCCAACATTTATGTAAATATTAAAATTAAAGTAAAAAAATTATAATATTTATTTTAATAAAGAGAATAGTTAAACTATTCTCTTTATTAATTTTTTATTTTATTTTGCTAATTCAGCTTCAATTGCATTTACGATGCGTTCATCATCCGCTGTAATATCTGGTGCAAAACGCGCCACAATTTCACCATTTTTATTTACCAAGAATTTTTCAAAATTCCATAAAACTTCAGGCGGATTGTTTGGCGTTAAACCATAATCAACTAAATCTTTCCACCAAGGACCTTCACCAATACGTTCAGGGATTGCTTGAGTTAGTGTTTGATAGAGTGGATGTTTGTCATCGCCAGCAACGGAGATTTTTGCAAATAAAGGGAAATGAACATCATAATTCAATGAACAAAATTGCTGAATTTCATCATTACTGCCAGGTTCTTGCTCTAAGAAGTTATTTGCTGGAAAACCTAAGATTTCTAAACCTTGATCTTTCTTCGCTTGGTACAGTTTTTCCAAACCTTCATATTGGGGAGTTAAGCCGCATTTAGATGCGACATTGACGATTAAAAGTACTTTACCTTGGTATTGTTCAAGGTCGACTTCCTGACCTTTGATATCCTTAACAGGAATGTGATAAACCGATTGGCTCATGGAATACGTCCTAGTTTGTTGTTGTGACAAGACTTGTTTGTTTTAACTGCTTATTTATCAGAGTGCAATCTTATTCATAGTAATCAATACAAATAATGAGCAAAAGAAGAAAGCTGAATTAGGTAGATGCATTTTTGAGTTGAATAGGTGTTTGTCCTGTATAGCGCTTAAAAAATTCGATAAAACTTGAGCTGTGTTGATAACCTAGAGAAAACGCAAGTTGTTTAATGGTCATCCCTTGGCGAATTTGATTGATCGCATAGATGATCTTAGCTCGATTGCGCCATTCTGCTAAAGATAGCTGTAACTCTTGTTGGCTGAGGCGAAACAGATGACGTTCACTGAATGTAAAGTGCTGTAAGATCTGTTGTAGGCTCATATGAAATAATTCAGGATTCGCAAGTTGATCGAGGATCGGAGCTAAGGTTGGATGCGTGCTTTGCGGCAAATAATGTGTATATGCTGGGGCTTGCTTTAGTTGATCGAATAACACTTGTAATAAATGTTCAAGATATTCAGGCGCAGGATTTTGCTTTTGTTGCTCTAGAATTTGAATGACCAAGGCGCGAAAAAAAGGTTGAATACTAAAACAGCGGCAGACATCGCCTAATGCATTTCCGAAACGAGGATGAAGTCGGATGCAAATATAATGAATTTCATGTTCAACAGGCAGTGATTGGTGTTCTGTGCGTGGTGGTAGCCATAGCCCATAGCTTGGCGGTGATAAGTAATATTTTCCTTCAATATCAAACTCTAGTGTTCCATTTAAACTAAAATTAAAGTCACCCCAAAGTGAAGAGTGAGGACTAACAACGTCATTCTTTTGATAGAGAAATTCATGCACCTCTATACCTGTTAATAATGGAAATTGTTGGGTACCGTCAAACTTCATTTGGATTCTCAACTTTTAATTTTCACAAGTGACTTTTGGATTATTTAAGCCTTTGGCTAAAGTAAAAATGCTAATCAAGGCTAAAGCCACAAAGCTAATTACACCATAAATTAAGATATTTTCATTAAAGTGATCAACGACATAACCGCCTAATAATGAGCCAACAGCAATCAAGACCTGGAACATGCCAACAAATAGAGGCATTCCTTTTTCAACAGCATTGGGTGCATGAACAAACATCCAAATATTCGCGGAAGTTGGAAAAGCTCCAAAGGCAAAACCCCAAAGTGCGGTGAGGATGACAGCACCCAGTTCATGCACTGCAAATATTGGGAAGCCAAAGAACACAACTGCAAAGCAGAAACCCACAAAAGCAAGTGTATAGCGAACATTTAAATTGCCACTATAACCTGCGAATGCATTCCCAAATACACCAGCAATTCCATAAAGTAACAATAGAGAACTGATGGTGTTGCCATCAAAACCTGCAATATTTTTAAAGAAAGGGGCTAAATAACTATAGGCACAGAAATGTGCTAAACCAATCAAGAGTACAATCAACATGCCACTACGTGCTTTGGGTATTCTTAACAGCGCAGGAAGATCACGCAGGTGAATAGCGGATTCAGGATTTAATTTGGGTAAGAAGATGATTTGTAATAAGAGGACTATTAAGCCAATTGCTGCCGTTATTCCAAATGCGCTACGCCATCCGTAGAACTCGCTGAGCCATGTGCCGATAGGAACGCCTAATACCGTTGCAAAGGTTACACCTGCCATGACGACTGCGGTTGCCTTAGCGATGGGCAAATGAGCAGGAGCAAGTTTGCCACTCAAAGCAATTGCTGTTGCCCAAAAGCCTCCAATTGCAATTCCTAATACTAACCGACTCAGTAAGAGGATATTAAAACTCTCAGCAAATGCAGTAATGGTATTTGCTATCACCATGATCGCAGTCAGTAGAATTAAGACATAACGACGATCTAGTTGTTTCACTGATATCGGGAGAAGGGGGGCTGCAAATGCTGCCATGACGCCTGGTAGAGTGATAATCAAACCCGCTGTGCCAATAGAAATATTCAAATCAGCTGCAACACTGTTGAGTACACCTACAGGGAGAAATTCACTGGTCACAAGTGCAAAAGCGCCGATCGCGACTGCGAGAATCGCATACCAACTCCCTTGATTTTTCGTTGATGATGCGCCACTAGATTCGGGAGAGTAAGAGTTTTCCATATAAAATTCTTTTATTGTTAGATGCATAACAATAAAATTTCGAATACTGGTTAAATTTTTATAACGATCGTTATAAAATAAAAATAGATGCGTCAATTAATTTAATAATGATCGTTATGAAAATATCTGTGGCTTTTATGAAAGATACGCATGAATCTCACCTAATGCCTTGTGATAATAGCTTTAAAAAGAAACGTGGTCGCCCAAAGTGTTTTGATGAACAACAAGCCTTACAAAAAGCCATGCTATTGTTTTGGGAACATGGCTTTGAAGCGACATCGATGAGTGATTTAACTCAAGCTTTAGGGTTAACTGCACCAAGTTTATACAGTAGCTTTGGTGATAAGGTGGGACTTTTTTATAAGTGTATCGACTACTATTTGGCTCATGAAGCATGTCCAATTGAAGCGATTTTCTTAGAGGCGAAAACTGCCAAAGTCGCATTTGAATTATTTCTTTATGACAATGTACAACGTTTGGTTCAACCCAATAAACCTACAGGTTGTATGCTTGTCGTTGCTACCATGAATTGTTCTGATCATGCGCAGACAGTGCAGCATACTATTCTTGAAAGGCGTCTGAAGACCAAACAGAAAATGCTTGAGCGTTTAAAACAGGGTGTAGAAAATGGTGACATTGCCCATTCTGCCTCTCTACAAGAGATAGCAGATTTCTATGCGACAGTCTTACAAGGATTGACTGTGCAAGCACGAGATGGTGCAACGGTTCAACAATTGCATAAGGTGGTTGAACACGCAATGCGTAGCTGGGACTTATTCTAAATTTGATGTCTAAACAGCGATATAAATGTCTGAAATACGATATTTAAATTGATTTAGACATCTTTCAGAATATTCGCATTACTTAGAAAATGCGGGAAAGTGGATGGGTCTGCTAAGCAAATATCAAAAATGGGTGTTTATCTTACCTCTCATTGCTGTTTTCATTTGGTCATTGAACATTGCGGTGACTCGTTATGTTGCAGATTATATTTCACCTGCCAGTATTAGTTTTTATCGGTGGTTTGTCGCTTTTATTATCCTGACGCCATTCATGTTACCCAAAGTTTGGCAACAACGTGCTTTGATTCGACCTTTGATTGGACGTTTAGCTGTGTTAAGTGCTTTTGGTATGGTGTTATATCAAGGTCTATCATATACCGCGGCACATTATACGACGGCGACCAATATGGGCATCGTCAATGCATTTGTTCCCATTTTTACTATATTTATTTCATATTTGATTTTAAAGGATAAACCTAATCGTTTTGCGATCTTTGGTAGTTTATTGTCCTTTGCTGGATTGATCTATGTGATGAGCCAAGGTCAGCTTTCTAGTTTGTTTGCTCAAGGTGGGCATTGGGGAGATGCTGTCATGGTGATTGCTGTAGGATTCTATGCATTTTATGGGGTGTTTCTCAAAAAATGGCAAGTCCAGTTACCCTTGATGACCAGTCTATATGTACAAATAGGGTTTGCATTGTTATATCACGTCCCATTTTTATTATATTTAGGCTTGGATGCGATTGATGCAGAGAATGCCATGAGTGTGCTTTATGCTGGTATGTTTCCATCTTTGATTGCTCCCTTGTTATGGATGATGGCAGTACAAGCGATTGGCCCAAATCGAACCAGTATTTTTATGAATCTTATGCCTGTATTTACGGCAGTGATAGCCAGTGTTTGGTTAGCTGAACAATGGACAATTTATCACTCGGTTGGCGGCATAATGATTCTCATAGGGATTATTTTGGCCCAAAAAAAGACAAAAAAAGTTGTTCAATCACAGTTGGAAACGGCGACTTAGTTGCGCATAAATGAGATGGTTTTGCTTAAAAGAGCAACAAACGAACGTAATTTTTTTATTAACTGTTTATTCTTTCTATATGATTTACAAATATATTTTAAAAGAGTGCCTCATTTGTGATTCTGAAAAAGATCAATAAAAATAAAAATATATTTTTATTGGATCTTTAAAACTGACAAAAAAGGTACGCTTTTCACTTTTTTTGTTAGATAAATAATATATTTGTATAAGATGAATGATTGATCCATAATACTCAACACAGCAAGATGATTCGTTTTAGAATGAATGAGTTGCTTACCAAATTTGCGAACCCTCTGGATGTGATGATACACATCCTTTTTATGCTCAGTTATCCCTATATAACTGAGCTTTTTTTTATCTGCTATTCATGTAATTAAGCGCGAATCACTTCACCTGTTAACGCATTGAGAATACGACTTGGTTCTTGGCTCAAGCCTAATTTACCATCTAGATAATGCAGAGATGAGCCAAAATAATCTTGTGCTTCTTCTAAACTTTTTGCTGGAGTTAAGCCTGCGGGATTTGCGCTTGTCGATACGATAAATCCACCAAATGAATCACATAGCTCTACGCACAAAGGATGTGTTGTTACACGAACAGCAACCAAAGGGTGTTGACCTTTAATCCAAGTCGGGATGTGTTGGTCGGCTGGAAGTAGCCATGTTGTGGCACGTTCGGTCTCTTGACGATTTGACCAACTGGCAATCACTTGGTTGCGGAGGTTGGACTCTAGGTTCTGTAGTAGATGTTCTACTTGTTCTAGATGCCCAGCTAATAAAATCACGCCTTTTTCAACTGGACGATGTTTTAACTCAAGAATGTCTTGAAATGCTTGTTGATTAAAAGGATCACAGCCCAAACCCCAAACGGCTTCTGTTGGATAGGCGAGGACTTGTCCTTGTTTTAGACAATCAGCGGCTTCAGCAATCGAGTTTGTAATCATGTCTAGGTAGGTACTAACAGAAAAGATTGGCTATAGTTTAATGGATTGGACGACAACGTAAATAGCGACCACCTTGTTGTATGCACAAACCTAGTAACTCTAATTCCATTAATTGAGATGTGATTTCAGAGATTGGTGCTGGATAGCGTTGGCTGAGTAAATCTAAATCCTGTCCAATCCAATCTAAATTCTGATACAAGCTAATCAAATGTGGTGGAAGTGTTGAGTGCTGTTCTACAGCATCTTTAGTGTGTTGTTGGGTCTGCCAATGTGTAGGTAATGCTAAATCTTCAATAATCTGTTCAGGATGATCGACCAAAACAGCCCCTTCACGAATAAGTTGATGACAGCCTTGATGGTATTCACTGTAAATATGACCAGGGATAGCAAATACCATTTTACCTTGATTGGCTGCTTCATTCGCCGTAATCAAAGATCCACTTTTTAGTGCTGCTTCAACCACTAAGACACCTAAACTTAAGCCACTAACAATCCGATTTCGTCGTGGAAAATGTTGTTGTAATGGGAGTGTCGTAGGAAGAAACTCTGTGATGATGGCACCTGATTGAGCAATTTGTTGTGCCAATGGTTTATTTTGAGTGGGATAAACGGTATCTAACCCAGTACCTGTGACAGCGATACTTCGATGATGTGCTAAGCCACCGCGATGAGCAGCTTCATCAATCCCATGTGCAAGACCACTGGTAATATAAAATCCTTTCTCACTAAGGTAATAAGCAAAATCATAAGCCACTTGGCGACCATGTGGACTAGGTTTGCGGCTCCCCACTAATGCAATTTGCGGTTGCAGTAAAGCTTGAAGATGACCTTGACCAAATAATATGGGTGGATGATCTGCATAAGGTATGAGTTGTTTGGGATAGTCAATATCGTGTGGCGTCAGGATAAAGTCACAGTGCTTCAAAATCAGTTGAACTATATGTTCAAATTGTTTTTGACCTTGTGTGCTTTGAAATTCTTCTAAGCGTTTTAGATGGTTTGCATGTAAACCGAGTTGATACCACTCAGAGAATCGGTGGCTTTGTGTTGCTTGTTCACAACTTCCAAAATGTTTCAGAATTTTGTGAAAGCTGGATAGGGAGTGTTGAACCAAATACCACACCAACACGGTATGGTAGTGGTGGGGTGATAATTGATTCAACATAGTTTGTTCTTAGTCATCCAAGCGTGGTGGTTGGATGTTTGAACCGACCTTGATTGGTAGTTCACTTTCTAAAACGTAGGCATAGCTGATACGATCAAAACTCTTGAAGATCATCAAGCTACCCACATATTGTCCAGGTAATTTAACTTTCTCTTTAGTTTTTGGATCTTGTACGATCTCACCCTCTTGGTAAGTGCTAAAGACTTGACCAATTTCAACGCCATCAGCAGTACCACGATCAACAGTGACAACACCATTTTTAGCGGCTGTACCAATCGATCCTAATACACGAATCACTTTACCGCCATCGCGGACTTGTTTTGCATCGATAGGATAGAACAAGGTTGGCAACATTGCCTCTTGTTCAAGCATCACGCGATCACCACGACGAACTTCGCCGTTATAACTATCAGTCAGTTCAACCGTAGTAATGTCGTTTTCATTGCGCACAGCAACACCAGATGCGACTTGAAGTAATTCAACACCTAGGTTTTGCTTTTTGCCTTGCTCATCGACAACGATGTAAGGTTCACCTTCACGGTAAACGCCATAACGCTGACCATTTTCTAGACCTTGACCACGGACGTAAACACTTTGTCCTTTGCCTGCAAGCACGCGATTGTCAGCTGTGCCTAAGATATAAGGGGTATTCGCAATCGCATCCGCTGGTAATACTGAACTACGTTCTAACCATTGTTGAATATGAGCCAATGGAATAACTGGCACACTATTGTTCAATGCTTCGATACGTACTTGCGGACGTAAAGTTGTTCCGCCACCTGTATAACGACGAATAATACCGTCACAGCCGTCACCTTCATCTTTGCCGATTAAAGGTTTGCCATTCAAACTACAGAGTAGTAAGCGGTCACCTGGATAAATCCAGTGAGGATTCTTAACGTGTTTATTGCTTGCCCAAATTTCTGGCCAGCGCCATGGTTTACTTAAAAACTTGCCTGAGATATCCCAAAGGGTATCGCCTTTTTTCACTACATAGACATGTGGTGCCCCAGCTTTGACGGAGGGTGGGCTAACATTAGGGCTTGCTGCATGCGTTATATTTACCGTCATGCCTAATCCTGCACAGATGGCAACAGCAATCAGTTGTTTTTTTAACCCCAAGGCATGAAATGAGTGTATGCCGTTTAAAACCTTTTTCATTATCATAATTCCTAAAAATTATGTGTGTAGTTGCGCTATAATAACGACTTTACACACAATTTTTTGATCAAGCATTCCCTTCAGTTGGTTTTCTGATCAATGGCATAAATGAGGAACAGTATGGCCTTATTACCTATTTTAAGTTTTCCTGATCCCCGTCTTCGTACCATTGCCAAGCCAGTCGAAGAAGTCACTGATGATATTCGTCAGCTTGCAGCAGATATGTTAGAAACCATGTACGAGGCACCGGGTATAGGTTTAGCGGCAACTCAGGTTGATCATCATATTCAGCTTATTGTCATGGACCTTTCTGAAGAGAAAAATCAACCGATGGTGTTCATTAACCCCAAAGTCACTCCACTGACTCAAGAGACTCAGCCGTACGAAGAAGGCTGTCTCTCTGTGCCTCAAATATACGACAAAGTTGAGCGTCCGTCACGTGTAAAAATTGAAGCAATTAACCTTGATGGTCAAGCATTTGAGTTAGAAGCTGACGAACTTCTCGCAGTTTGTATCCAACATGAAATGGATCACTTAAATGGCAAACTTTTTGTTGATTATTTATCGCCATTAAAACGTCAGCGTGCACGTGAAAAGGTTGAGAAAGTAGTACGCCAGCGTGAAAAAGAGAAAGTTGCCGTGAAGCGCTAAGCTCATCGTTGGTTTTTCGTGATGCCATTATTGTTTCGCAGCGGTTTATTATTCGCATTTACCGCAGTCTGTTTGCAGATTGCGGTGTTTTTGCAGCCTCTACTGCCGAAGCAATATCAAATCGCACCAGTCTGTGAAACGATTACCAAAGCTTTACTGTTACCTCAGGTACAAGCTGAGCAAAGTCAATCACAGCATCATGCTCATCATCATTCACATCAACTCGAACAAGCACCCGCATCTGCATCTTCGCACGATCATCACGATCCCAATCATCAATGTCAGTACTGTACGGTATATGCCAATTTAGTATTGCCGCCTGATGTTGGTGTCAAAGAAATTTTAGTTCGCGTTCAAGTACGTTTAGTCGCATTTCAGCAAACATTTCACCATGTTTATTTTGCACTACAACGACTTTTTCTATTGCCACAAGGGCGAGCCCCACCTGTTTTTGCATAAATCAAAGCACTTTTTCTTAGGGTTTGTATGAACTCTAAGCCCGTTTTATTTATGTTTTAAGAGAAGACATCTCATGGCACAGCCTAAATTTTTATTACAACCCTTAACGGTTGCGATTCTTGCTGCCTCAAATTCGAGCTTACTTTGGGCAAATTCTGAAGATTTATCGACTCAGCAACGTGTTGAAGCAAAGCTTGCACCTATTGTTGTGACTGCTCAACAACCGAACCAAAATAATGGTTTAGTCATTGAAGCTGATCCTAAACAACCCATACAACCTGTACCAGCAACTGATGGTGCTGATTATTTGCAAAGCATCTTAGGCTTTAGCGCCATCAAAAATGGCGGAACGAATGGTGATGTTACATTTAGAGGAATGTTTGGTTCTCGGATAAAAATGCTTGTGGATGGAAGTGAGAGTTTAGGTGCTTGTCCACAACGAATGGATGCTCCGACTTCATATATTCAGCCTGAAAGTTTTGACAAAATTACGGTAGTGAAAGGTCCACAAACTGTTCAATACGCAACGCCTGGCTCTGCAGCAACTGTGATTTTTGAGCGCCAACCAGAGAATTTGAGCAAAGATCAGCCTTATCGTGGACAAGCGAGCGTCTTGATCGGTTCATATGGGAGACTCGATCATAATGTAGAGGCTGCGATTGGGGATGAGAGCAAATATGCGCGATTAAATGCTAATCGTTCTGTCTCAAATGATTATCAAGATGGTGATGGTCAGACGGTTCATTCAAATTGGGAGCGCTGGAATGCCGATCTTGCCTTAGGCTGGAAGCCTTCAGAAGATTCTTGGCTAGAGTTTCGTGCGGGTAAAGCAGATGGCGAAGCGGCATATGCAGGTCGTACTATGGATGGTTCGCAATTTAAACGCGAAAGTTTAGCTTTGCATGCGGAACAAAAGAATATCAGTGAGGTGATTAAGAAGCTTCAAGCACAGATTGATTACAGTTATAACGATCATGTGATGGATAATTTTAGTCTACGCACACCTCCGATGACCACGATGAAAATGCACGGTATGGAGATGACTGTACCGAACAAAATGTCGATGCGTGTTGATCGTCGTACCTTAAATACACGTCTAGCAGTAACAACCGAGTGGGACAAATTTAGCGTGATTTCGGGTGTAGACACGCAACAGAATAAGCATGGTGGCGATATGGTGATGTATGCCATGCCGAAGATGAACATGCCATATGCGGAAGACTTGAAGTTTCAATCTTATGGTGCATTTAGTGAGTGGACTTATGCGATTGATCAAGATCAAAAAGTCGTAGCAGGAGCGCGTGTCGATCAAGTCAAAATAGACAATCTGCAAAATGCTAAAAATCGTAAAGATACTGTACCAAGTGGTTTTGTACGCTTGGAAAAGAGTCTCCCAGAACATGGTTTAAAGACTTATCTAGGTTTGGGATATGTGGAGCGTACACCTGACTTTTGGGAGTTGTATAGCACCACGACAGATCATGGTGTAGGTTCCACAGATATGATGGGTAAAACCACATATAAAATGGTGGATAATCTAGACAATCTGAACAATGAACGCACTGCACAATTGGATCTCGGTTTGCAAGCAGAGCATGGTGCATGGAGTACTTGGGCATCAGTTTATGCTGGATTAATCAAAGATTTCATCCTACTTGAATACAATACACCAGATAAAAGAAAACCACTTGCGCGTAATGTAGATGCCACAATTGCTGGGGCAGAGGCTGGGGTAGGTTATCAATTTAATAATCATTTCCAAGCAGATATTTCAGCAATGTATGCGTGGGGTGAAAATAGGTCAGATGATCGTGCTTTGCCACAGATAGCGCCTTTTGAAGCGCGTATGAATCTTCGTTATGTGGATGAAAAATATAGTCTAGGATTGCTATGGCGTGCCGTTGCAAAACAGGATCGTATCAGTCTCAATGAAGGGAGTGTGGTTGGTTATGATATAAATGAAAGTAAAGCGTTTAATACCTTGGCGATCAATGGAACATATCAATTGACCGATACTGTCGATGTTTCGGTAGGCGTTGATAATCTTTTAGATAAGGCTTACACCGAGCATTTAAATAAAGCAGGCGCTTCGATGTTCGGTTATGCAGCCAGTGAGCAATTCAATAATATTGGACGTAATTATTGGATGCGTATGAGTATGAAGTTCTAAGGAATAACAAAACAAGGTGGGAATTCCACCTTGTTTTATTTTGTAGTTAAGCCAAGCAATCTTGTTTTGGCATCAAACTATCGCAGTACAACGGATTTAAAGCACATTGTAGGTCATCAATTTGTTCTTGGGTCACATAGCCTTTAGCTTTGAGATATTCTGCAACGCGATCATCTCTTAAACTTAAGAATGCTGCATCGTAAACTCCTAAATCTACAAATAAAGCAGCAGTTTCTAAGCTATTAAAATGATCTAAAAATACGTCATTTTCATACATCAGGAATACATGGTCTAAGTCTGCATTCGTATCGACTTTGAGTCGTTGTGCAAGCTCTAAAGGACGTGTTTTGATAAACAGTAAATCGGTCAATTCATCAAATTGTGATTTATCGAGTTGATGTGTACCTGTTTTAACGTGCCCTAACCATGCTTTAAAGACGAGAACTGCACCACCACGAAGTAGCATGCTCCACATTTGATGGCGTGTATCGTGATCTAGATGTGCAGATTCATTTTCCAAGGCTTTAACTAGATTCTCTTCTTGCTGAGCTAATTTATCAAAAAGCCCTAAACCTTGTGGATGATATGCAGCTGGTGCAAAAACATCAAAATTCAGTTCGTGAAACACTTTTAGCGCCAGAGGAACAGCAGCTTGATATAGTGTGTTTAATGCACGAGTGTGTAATTCACTGAGCTTGCTTTGTTCGAAAATTTGTTGCCAGTCAAGTTCTGGAAGTAGCGCATTTGCACTATATTGGCGATAAAATTGTAATGCGGTATGCTCTGAAGTGGCTGTATTGCTATTCATGATCAATGTCCTTTTTGGCGAGAGTAAGAAACCAAAGGATTGATGCATTGGTTTCTTGCAATTTGATCAATTTATGCGTGATTTAAAAAGCAAGTAGAATACGACTAAAGTTGTAGATGTGGATTTTTATGTTATAAAAACAATTAAAATCAATGATATATATAATTGTAAGTAAGTGTACAAACGTTCACTAATGTAAGTGGTTTATTTTGCCATAGTCAACTACTGTTTGAGCATTTTGGTCAATTTTTTAGCAACCAAAATGCTTTTTGTTGATCACTTCTGCCTATATCTAAAAATATTATGCTAGTCGCTGATCATTAATGGGCGTTTGACCCTTCTAACTCAATCTTTGTGCATCGGCATAATTTTTAATCCCGAAAGCCACGAACGCAGGCCAGCTGGTTTTAGTGGTTTTTTCAGTAAGATGATATTCTGTTGTTTAAGTTTTTGCGGTAACTCTGGGTCAGAATCCGCAGTGATGAGTGCAACAGGAATGTGGGCAGGGCGATGCTGTTCGATAAAATCGAGTCCACGTTGATCATGATTTAAATGTTGATCAATTAGCCAAACCTGAATATCTTCATGTTGGATCAGCTCTAATGCTTCTGCTGGTTCAGTGGCAGTAAAGATTTGATAACCCCATTTGCTGAGTAAAGTCCGCATACCCTCCAAAATCGTTTCATCATTATCCAAACATAAAACTTTATAAGCCGTATGTTGTAAGGCGGTCATTTGTGGTGAGGCGACTTGGATTTTTGGAGCTTCTGCTAGAGGTACTTCAATCATAAAACAAGAACCTTTACCCAACTCAGAATAAACTTGAACAGGGAAATCTAGTAAGCTCGTCATACGTTGCACAATCGCTAGACCTAAACCAAGTCCTTGTTCACCCCATGGTGAAGTATGTCCACAACGTTCAAACTCTTGGAAAAGTTTTACGCGTTGTTGTTCATTGATACCAGGTCCTGTATCCCACACACCGATTCGAATATGATTCGGACGTTGAGCTGAACGTAGCACACCTACTACAACACGACCTTGAGCGGTGTAACGTAATGCATTGCTGACAAAATTTTGGATTATTCGTCGCATCCATTGTGGATCAGTGTCTACCCAAAACTTAGTGTCATGCACTTTGAGTTGAATATTGCGTTGAGCTGCGATGGATTTAAATTGCAATTCGAGATCACTTAACAAATCATGTAATGAATATGCTTGGCGCTTCGGTTGAATGGTTCCACCTTCGAGGCGAGCAATATCTAAAAGTGCGGATAACATACTCTCTGCACCATAGAGTGCACGATCTAGCTGTTGTAGGGTGAGTTGATCATCTGGATTATCAATACTTTGCTCAAGTGCGGTACTAAACAGTCGTGCCGCATGCATCGGTTGCAATAAGTCATGGCTTGCAGCAGCCAAGAATCGACTTTTGGATTGATTGGCTTTATCGGCTTGTTCAAGTGCTAATTGCTGTTCTGTCAATGCATCGGCAAGCTGTCGGGTACGATCACGGACTCTTTCTTCTAAAACAGCTTCATTTTCACGGAACGCCGTAATATCTGCGAAAGTCGTGACAAAACCACCACCTTCGATTGGATTACCACGCATTTGAATCACAAGACCATCTTTACGAATCCGTTCAAATTCATGAGCACTTCCAACTTTCATCCAATGAATACGTTTACGAACATGTTCCTCAACTGGTCCTGGACCACATTCACCACGTTCGGCGTTATAGCGTATAAGATCAGCAATTGGACAGCCGACATAAACTAAATCTTTAGGGTAATCAAACAGTTTTAGATATTGATTGTTCCATGCAACTAAACACATATTTTTATCGACCACACTCACCCCTTGAGTCATGTGATCAATCATGGTCATCAGTAAGTTTTGGTTGAAACGCTGCCATTGGGAGGCTTGGTCTAAGATATTGGCGACTTGACCTAAAGCTAAACCGTTATTGATCAAAGCAGTGGTCAATAATGTTCGTGCCGATGCTGCACCAATGATCCCCGCTAAATATTGTTCAGTAAAACGCCACCACATCCCATTTGCGACATGATTTTCATTTAAAACCACATGATTCTGTTCACAAAATTGCTGGAAGGCTTGGATTGTCGGTTTTTCACCTGTAATTCTTTTCGCGAGAGCGAGTAGGTCACCGACTTTTAATCGTGCGGCATTTTGATGTAAATCACTGAGATCTGTTGAAGTCTGTGCTGAAGGTAGAGGTTTGCTTTCGTAATAAAAGAAACTTTCAGCCTGAATTTGTTCAGCAATACTTGGGCGGTACAAGCGTGAAACCCAAATATACATGGCGATATTTAGTCCTAAAGACCATAAAACACCATGTGTTAATGGAACAAAAGATTCAAAACCTAATAATGCTTCTGGGCGTAAGCTATTAATATCAAAAGGACCAAACAGCAATAAATGTTGAGCAAAATTTTGATAATGCTCAGGAAGACTACGTAAAACTGTTGGGAATAACAGTGTATAGCTCCACATCACAAAGCCAACAATCAGTCCCGCGTATACTCCTTGACGACTAGCTCCTCGCCAGTACAAACCACCAATCAAAGCAGGTGAAAATTGTGCAACTGCACTAAAAGCGAGTAAGCCAAAAACTGATAGTTGGTTGATATCATTGAAAAAATGGAAAAACAAAAAGCCGAGCAGCATGACACCAACGATACTAATCCGACGAGTTAATTTCAAAACACGTGGCAGTTGTTGATCTTGACGAGAAATGATCTTAAATCGCCAAAGTGCAGGCATGATCAAATCATTGCTGAGCATGATTGACAGTGCCACTGATGCAACCAATAACATTCCTGTAGAAGCCGAAAATCCGCCTAGAAATGCCAGTAATGTAAGCCATTCTTGTTGATAACTGAGCGGTAGTGCGAGCACCGCAATATCAGGTGTGCCCAATGATTCAGGCAATGAGTGTAATGCCCAACTTGCGATAGGAATAATCGCGATGATGGTCAAAATCAAATACGCTGCAAACCAACGTCGAGCACCACGGATATGTTTTTCATCGCGTAACTCAACCACTGCAACGTGGAACTGACGAGGTAAACAAATCATGGCTAAACCAGCCAGTAGCGTTTGTACCCAAAAGGTTTCTGGAACGCCAACTTGTTGTAAGTCATGAAAATGTTGACTGACATCGTTGCTGACTTGTTTAATATTTTCAGGCGATTGCAATAAGAAAAATCCTGCAACACAGAGGAGGGCGAATAATTTCACAAAGGATTCAAAGGCAACCGCCAGCATCAAACCGCCATGCTGTTCTGTGTGTGCAATATGTCGTGTTCCGAAAATCATAGCCAAAATAGCCAAAAGGGCTGTCAGCATTAACACACTGTTTGTTGTCGTAGTGACGTGTGCATTTTGTTCTAGAATGACCGATGCACTGAGTGCAATAGCACGTAATTGCAATGCCAAATAAGGAACAATAGCAATGACTGCTAAAATCGTGACGAGTGCAGCCAAACTTCCACTTTTACCGTAACGAGCAGCAACAAAATCGGCAATAGATGAAATGGCATGGTATTGGCGAATACGTCCCAACCGTTTCCAAATATCGTAGCCAAACCAAATAAATAGCAAAGGACCCAGATAAATCGGGAGGAAAATAACACCTTCTCGAACAGCAGCGCCTGTAGCACCATAAAACGTCCAAGATGAACAATACACGCCGAGCGTTAGGCTAAACAACAGCATACGACCACGTGGACTCAAGCGGCTAGCGTGTTTTTCACCGAAGAAAGCACAGCCGAAAAGTAGCACGATATAGAGGGCGAGTACCCCGATAATAAGCCAACTGTTCATATTGCCCACGTGTTCAAATTCCATTTTTTATCATACCCGATGCTTCGCTTGCATGATGAGTTGAGATGTGCATTTAGAGACCAAAGTCTAAGTTACGAGTCAAGCATAATCTTGTTAACTTTAATTATGAAAAATCCCATTTGAAAAAGGGGTCCATGGTTGGACACAAAAATAAGGAGTCGGTTATGGATGATTCACAGGTAGAACGAATTCTACGTAATCCAAAGTTTCAAGAGATGGTGAGCAAGAAGCGTACTTTAAGTTGGACATTAACAGCAATCATGTTGTTTATCTACGTCGGCTTTATGCTTTTAGTTGGCTACAACAAAGAATTTCTAGCAAGTTCATTTAGCGGTGGTGTAACAACATGGGGGATGCCTCTTGGTTTGGGCATTATCGTGTTGTCCTTTTTGTTATGTGGTGTGTATTCATATATCGCCAACAATAAATTAGACCGTTTAAATGAAGAGGCTCTCAAGGAAGTTGAGGCGATCACACATGAAAAAGGAATGCACTGAGATGAAAGGGACGTCAATAAAAGCGAAACTCTTCGCTCTCACAAGCTTGGTGAGTTCTGGAATCGCCTACGCTGGACCAGACCTTGGAGCAGCAGAGCAGCAAGCAACCAACTGGCACGCGATCATTATGTTTATGATCTTCGTGGGTTTTACGCTGTTTATTACTAAATGGGCAGCAAAACAGACAACAAATGCTAGTGATTTCTATACGGCAGGCGGTGGTATCAGCGGTTTCCAAAATGGTTTGGCGATTGCGGGTGACTATATGTCGGCAGCATCGTTCTTGGGTATTTCCGCACTTGTTTTTAGTTCAGGTTTTGATGGCTTACTCTACTCACTTGGTTTCATGGTGGGTTGGCCAATTGTATTATTCTTAGTTGCAGAGCGTTTACGTAACTTGGGTAAATACAATTTATCTGACGTGGTTTCTTTCCGCTTAGATGAGAAGCCAGTCCGTACCTTAGCAGCATTTAGTTCATTGGTTGTTGTTGCATTCTATTTGATTGCTCAAATGGTGGGTGCAGGTCAGTTAATCAAATTATTGTTTGGTCTGAACTATAACATCGCTGTTGTGATCGTTGGCTTATTGATGATGGCATACGTAATCTTCGGTGGTATGTTGGCGACCACTTGGGTACAAATCATCAAAGCGGTGATGTTACTCAGTGGTGCGACTTTCATGGCATTTATGGTAATGAAAGCCGTTGGATTTAGTTTCACGAATATGTTTAACCAAGCGATTGGTGTTTATAGCCAAGCGCATGGTATGAGCTGGGAAGAAGCTGCAAAAATCATGGGGCCAGGCAAACTCGCTGCAAACCCAATTGATGCACTGTCATTAGGCCTTGCTTTGATGTTTGGTACTGCTGGTTTACCACATATCTTAATGCGTTTCTTCACAGTTAAAGATGCAAAAGAAGCACGTAAATCTGTAGTTGTAGCAACTGGTTTTATTGGTTACTTCTATCTTTTAACTTTCATCATTGGTTTCGGTGCAATCTTGTTTGTTGCAAACAACCCTCAATTCCTTGATGTTGCAAAAGCTGCTATGACAGGAAAATTAGAGTTGGTCGGCGGTAACAACATGGCTGCGGTTCACCTTAGTGATGCTGTGGGTGGTGACCTATTCATGGGCTTCATCTCAGCAGTGGCTTTCGCAACAATCTTGGCGGTTGTTGCTGGTTTGACACTCTCAGGTGCTTCAGCAATTTCTCATGACCTTTATGCAAACGTATTCAAAAAAGGTAAAACGACTCCACAATCAGAATTGCGTATGTCTAAAATTGCAACTTTAGGCTTAGCAATCTTTGCAATGATCTTGGGGATTTTGTTCGAGAAACAAAACGTTGCCTTCATGGTTGGTTTAGCATTCTCTGTAGCATGTTGTGCAAACTTCCCAGTCCTTGTTTTATCAATGTTCTGGAAAGGCTTAACGACTCGTGGTGCGGTTATCGGTGGTGTTGTTGGTTTAGTTGGTGCAGTGACTCTGATTATCTTATCAAAAGCAGTTTGGGTAGATACGCTTGCGATCTCAGAAACAGCACCAAACCCATTTAATGGTCCTGCATTATTTGCTATGCCATTATCGTTCTTATGCTGCTGGTTCTTCTCTGTAACAGACAAGTCGGCACGCGCTCAAAAAGAACGCAAAGCATTCGACGCACAGTTTGTTCGCTCACAAACAGGTATTGGAATCTCAGGTGCATCTGATCACTAAGTAGATTCTACGCTTTATTAAAAAGCCCTCATCATTGAGGGCTTTTTAATTGCTAATGCATACTGGCCAGTTGTTGTGCTTGATTGCGATAAAGAGACAAGCCAAGTTTTTGCAGATGGCGTCCATTAAGTTCAAGAAACTGATTCAATCGTGGAATATGCTTAGCACATGAGTAAAGTGCCAAGTTTCGGCCAATCAAATAATAGGCAAACCAAGAGGCTGACTGAGGGGTTAAGCCCAACAATTTCATCTTCTTACGTCCTACAAAGAACTGAGTCAGTTCTAAGTGTTGTTTATATGCCAATTTTTGTTGAAAAGTGCGCAAATAACGATATTTTCGTTCAAAAGGTTCTTTGGAAAGACTTGAGCCAAGTGAAATACTACTTGCATCCGATTTTGGATGCGCGAATTGCATCCAGTAGATGAGTTTCCATCCTTCAGATTCCTGATCCACCAACCATTTTTCCTCAATTCCCATCAACCAACCTGCATATTTCCAAAAGTGTAAAAAGCTGTCGACTTCCTCCGCACTTGGAAAGATACCTAAGGCTCGAATTCCTAATAGCACCACACCACTAAAGGCAATATTCGTCATGGCTTGATCATATTGATTAATTGGTAAGCCCCATGTTTCAGCATCCCATTTTTCTGATTTTTGTAGCTGATGCCGTACTAAAGAATGAATGAAACGAACATAAATTGTGGAACAAAAGCCCTTGTTATAACGTTCAAAGCCCTCTTTCTCTGTGATATCAACCCACCATTTTGTGGTTTCTGCAAGGCGCGTAGCTGCTTGTTTTTTTAATGCACCTGTGAGGATTAGCGGTTGGTTAAAACCAGGATACATATAGCCCGCCATTAAAGAGAGATCTCTAAGAATCAGACCATTATTTGCTCCCAATCGATAAGTGAATTGCAGAGCTTTATCTATTTTGACTTGGTCATACCAAGTGGGTTTTCGTTCAACTAAGCTAAAAAATTGTGTCAGTTCAGGAACGTCATGAGGCAGTTTATCTAAACCTTCATATAACGCCGTCTCAAAGTATTTTCGATGAAGTTTGGGATTTTGTAATACCCATCGCATCACCTGATCCATCGGCTCATCACCTGCTTGAAGCGCTTCATTGAGTTGTAAATATTCAGCATAGCTTGGTTGTAGATGTTGATTGGTCATATAACCCAAGATTTTGGTTTTTAAATTGGACTGCACCATAGTTTCAAATGCAGCTAAACGACTTGGCTTAGGGATGCTTAGCATTGCAAAACACCTTTGATTGTTATTTAATCAAAGCATAATATGAATATTTATTCGCATTCAATTCGCATTTCAACAGAGCCTCTTGATGAGAAAACGCCCACAACAACAACGCGCCAAAATGATCGTTGAAAGTATTTTGGAAGGTACGCAAAAATGCATTTCCGAACAGGGGATTCTGCAACTCACAACACCAAAAATTTCAGAAAAATCAGGTGTAAGCGTTGGTTCGATTTATCAATACTTTGAAAATAAAGATCAGATCGTTTCTGAACTGCTGTTAAGAAAAAGTGAAAATTTAGGACAAGCACTGAAACAGCTGGTGATGCTTCAACAACAGACTGCGATTCAAGATATCATCAGATTGAGTATTGCATTTGGTTTTGAGTCCCTAAAATCCGATCAAGGTTTTTTCATTGAAATTTTAAAAAACTGGCATGCTTATAGTGATTCAGATGCAGCGCAAGTTTTAGAACAGCATTTTTTAGAAATAGGGATGTATTTATTTGGGCGTTATTATCCGCATTGGGATTTTGAAACTTTAAAACATAAGTCCTTTGTGATTATTAATAGTACATTATTTACAATACCTTTAATTAAATCAGCTTCCCAATGACCCGGTATTTTTCTTTCTTGAACTTCGGCTGGGCGCTCATGAATAGTTTTAATATCCTGTAATATAGAATCTTTTTTAGGTTCACCGTTAGCTTTTCGCTTTTTATTTTCATGACGCAGACAGGATAATAAGTCTTTTTTCAACTCACCCTTTGGTAATGCTCGTATCGTTGAATAAATCGTTGTATGGCTTACATTCATTGTTTGATCCAAATCAGGAAATGTCTTTAAACGTTTTGCTATTTGCTGAGGAGACCATAAACAACGGATCGCTTCAACAATAAATTTCCAGAGGATTGAATCGATTTTGAGTTTTCTGTGACCACGTCTACGTCTAGCGAAGGTGTTATCAGAAGCATATTGAGCTTGATAAACGTCATTGATGCTATTTCTTTTAAGCTCACGATAGATCGTACTAGGATGTCTTTTAATGAGTTCAGCAAATTTTCTGGCTGAAAAGCCTTCTTTTCTTGACTCAAGCATTAATGCAGTACGATCTTCAAAGTTAAGATGATGGTATGACAATTTTATATACTCCATAAACCCTTTAAATTAATTAGGTGGTTTATGTCGCACTTCAAGTTTTACTCTGCCCCTCTTTAGCGTAATTAAGCAAATGCGTGATGAAGGTAAAAGTTGGAAATATACCAGAGTAATAAAGAGCTTAGGAACTAGAAAACTCTTAAAGACCATCCATGATGGTTCAGGTCAACCTATTGATTTATACACACACGATAATGTTGTTATTGAACCAATATCTAAAATAAGTAAAGAAGAAAATATTTCAGAAGAAGAATGTTATTTGAAATATTTTGATTTTATATTCCGTGATACAAATGCTCAAAGCTCTATTAGAACAAGAGTAATGGATGCTATTAATGGTGAATATGATTTCGTAAGTATTGACTACACTCCAATATCAGGGAAAAGTAAAGGAAAAAGAACAACTCTATATTATAAAGGAAATAATTGTGACCTCATTGCATGGCTTAAAGATGTAGCTGTTAAGAAAAATGGACAACTTATCAAATTAGAAAAATTAGGAACTTATTGGGATGGATTTCCACTAAATAACCTAACAAAAGAAGGTGACGTTCTTTTCCCTAATGGAAAGAAACCAGAGCAATTACTTAAGAAAATAATAGAACTAGCAACTGATGAAGGCGATATCGTTCTTGACTACCATTTAGGTTCAGGAACAACGTGTGCTGTCGCCCACAAAATGAATCGTCGCTGGATTGGCATTGAACAAATGGACTATATCGAAGACACTACATTACAGCGATTAACAAAAGTTATTGACGGTGAGCAAAGCGGTATTTCTAAGGCCTTGAATTGGCAAGGTGGTGGTTCATTTGTTTATTTTGAGCTTAAAAAATATAACCAAGACTTTTTAGATAAAATCATGATTGCCAATAGTAAAGGTGAGCTAGATGAAGTCTACAATGAAATGGCTAAAAATGCCTTCTTGAAGTTTTGGTTCGAGAAAAACGAATTTGAAAAAGATGAAAACTTCCGTTCACTAGATTTAGATCAACGCAAAGAATTACTGATTGGCATTTTGGATGAAAACCAACTTTATCTGAATCATGCAGATATGCGTGATAGCCGTTACCATGTCACAGATGAAGAAATGGCTTTAACCGATCTATTCTATGGGGCGAACAATGACTAAAAGCACAAAAACCAAAGTCAAGGATACATTGTCGCAGTTCTTGTTTAATCAAATTGAATCGAATCCTGAATATCAGGAGTGGGTCAGAGATTATCAACTCCCGACTTACATCACCGATAATCTTTCAAAGACATTACGAGATTATCAGGAAGTTGCCATCAAGCACTTTATTTGGCTATTTGAGCAAGACCCAAGTCAAGCTAAGCATTTGTTGTTTAATATGGCGACAGGTACAGGTAAAACGCTCACAATGGCTGCTGCTATCCTGTATCTATATCAAAAAGGCTATCGCAATTTTGTGTTCCTGGTACACCAGTTGCAAATTAAAAATCAGGCGGTAAAAAACTTCACAGATTATAAGTTTGCCAAATATCTATTTAATCCTAAAGGGGTTAAATTAAACGGTAAAACCATTAATATTCGTGCGATTGATCGGTTTCAAGATGCCCAAAAAGATGCGATTAACTTCATGTTTTTCAGCACAGCACTTTTATATAATCGCCTGACAGAATACAATGAAAATAGCCTGACTTCCCAGGATTTTGCGGACAATGCTGTTGTTGTTATTGCCGATGAAGCACACCGTTTAAATGTGGATACCCGTAAAAAACTCAAGAAAACCGAAGACGAAGATATTCGCAATTGGGAAACGGCTGTTCAATCTGCAATCTATGCTCGTCCCGATAATTTACTGTTAGAGTTTACCGCTACCGTAGATTTAGAAAATCCACTCATTCATAAAAAATACCGTGATAAGTTGATTCATCGTTACGATTTTCTGCAATTCAATAAGGATGGATACAGTAAAGAAGTCGGCTTCCTCTATAACGAAGAAACACAGATTGAAGATCAAAAGCGTTTATTGGTTATCAATGCAGTCGTGATGAGTGAATACCGTAGATTACTAGCTGAACGAGAAATGAATGTTCAGGTTAATCCTATTATTTTGATTAAATCAACCAAAATTGCCAAGAGTGAGGAAGATCGGGCGTTTTTCCATAAAGTGATTAGTTCACTCAAAGTAAGTGATTTAGATCATTTAAAAAACTTAAGTTCAGGCACACAGCAATCCCTCATAGAAGAAGATCGAAACCGATTTATCTCTCAAATGTTCAGTTGGCTTGCTTCACGAAAATCAGGATTGGTATCAACTCAAGACCCTAATGGTTTAAATGCATTTATTGCGGAAATTAAGATGCGTTTCCGTGAAGACAACAGTATGACGTATAACAGTCAGAAAAAAGAGAAAGCCGATTTACTACCTTTATTAGATAGCCCAAGAAATGTCATTCGGGCAATCTTTTCTGTTAATGCCCTTAATGAAGGTTGGGATGTACTTAGCCTATTTGACATTATTCATTTTGATATTTCAGAAACAAAAAAAGTATCGCTACAAGATATTCAGTTGATTGGTCGTGGTGCAAGATTGTGTCCATACAAACTGCCAAGAGCTTATAAGATATCTCAAAGTGGAGGGCTATTTGATGAAGAACATAGTTATGAGTTCGATCCATTCAAACGTAAATTTGATAATGCACCGCATGAGCATGGACGTATTTTAGAAACTTTCTTCTACCACTTTGTTAAAACAGGTACGTTCTTAGATAACTTGCAATATGCCTTACTCGATGAGGGAATTGTCAATAAAAGTATGGAAAAACGGACGATTAAGCTCAAGTCCGAATTCCTCAATAGTGAAACCTATAAAAAAGGTTTTGTATTGGTGAATCAGCAACTATACCGCAGTAAAACAACGGATACAGAAATTGATGCCACTTTTAAAAAGGAAATCAAAGCCAGTACCTACCGACTTCACACAAGAAGTTTAACGGACAAAGAGCAAAATAAAATTCAGGCAGGGATTCAGTATAAAACCATTCATTTAACCGATGAATACTTTTCACCGTTGATTATCCGTAAGGCATTAATGTCAGCGGAAAATAATTTCTTTCGATTTAACCATCTGAAAAATCATATTGTCGGGATAAAAAGCATTGATGAATTGATTGAAAAATACCTCCCTTTATATGAAATTAAATATTCTTATTCAGAAGGCAAGGACATTCATCAACTTGAAGCGCATGAAAAACTGCAATTATTGGTCGGTGTGATTCTACCCGAAGTACGTAAAGCCATAGATCGGCACATGCCGAAGATTACAGGTAGTCATATTTTTAAACCCAAATCACTATCGTCCATCTTTCAGCAAGAAAAGAACATCTACTTGGTTTCCTTCCCTATCCAAGACTTAGATAGCGAAACAAGTGATCATGCACCTGATGAACGTGCAAAACCACAGTCAAGCCATGACAATCCAGATCTACAGTTTGATGTTGAAACTGCCGATTGGTATGCCTACAGTGAAAACTATGGCACAAGTGAAGAAAAACGCTTTGTTAAGTTTGTTGCAACTCAAATTGATGAGCTTAAATCACGCTACAAGGGTGCAGAGATTTACCTTATTCGCAATGAACTCGATTATTGGTTGTTTAGTCCTAAAGATGGCCGAAGATTCAGCCCTGACTACATGCTGATCATTAATGATGCTGAAAATAGTGAAATGTACTATCAATGCTTAATTGAGCCTAAAGGCGGTCATTTACTTGAAAAGGATACATGGAAAGAGGAAGTATTGATTAGTTTGGATGATGAAAGCCAAATTGCTTTTGATGCAGAACAAGATGATTCACAAAACTACGTTGAGTTCTTAAATGAAGTCAAATCGCATGGTTATAAAGAGATTAAATGTTTAGGATTTAAATTTTATAATACTGATCCTAGAGATGAATCTGATTTCGCTATTGATTTCTGTACAAGAATGCCGAGTTAATCTCGGCTTTTTCTAGCTATAAGTGATTGATTATTATATTTTTGTGCGGTTACGATTTAATATCGTTAATATCAGTAAAGTGCAAATATCAATAGATAGCATGATTGTACCCATCTAACCAAATATATCTTTTTCGCTGCGTGCTAGTAGGTCGGTCAGCAGCGGATGCTGGTATTGGCGCTGTATAGTAATAGCAAAAAAATCTTCATATAAATCAGGAAACACAGTGTACTCTTGTAAAGCCCCCTGTTTGAGTTCATCACGTACTACCACAGGGGGTACCAAGATGGCGGCAGTACTGGCGCGTGCCAGCACCCGCATCATGGCCATATCATCCACTTCCGCCAAAATGGTTGGTTTAACCTGCAATTTTTCACACATTAAATCAAAATGACCGCGCAGGGCGTTCTCATGACCCGGCACAATCAATGTTGTATGTTGTAGATCACTGGTGATGCAAAATGGAGTTTTAACCGATCGAGGTTTGCCAATCAGGCTAACGGTTTGTCTGGCAATACGCTGGCAACGCCACGCCTGCACACTACTGGCATACTCCTCCCGATTGGATAACACAACATCAAGCTGGTGGGCAGCAAGACGATTTAACAAGTCAGTTATGCCGCCTGATTGCATGACCAGCCTGACATCCTGCCGGTGCAATAAAGGTTCAATGAAACTTTCCTGAAAATTGCGGCTTAAGGTGGCAACAGCACCAATACGCAGGATTTGCCGCGTGACTGCATCACCCTCCTGAAACAGGGATAATAGTTCACTGCCTTGCGCGTTAATATTTTCGGCGTAACTTAGCGCAATCCGTCCAGCTTCGGTAAGTTCCAGCCGTCTGCCTTGACGTAAAAATAAAGCCTGTCCTAGTTGCTGCTCAAGCTGTTTAATCTGACTCGATAGTGCCGATTGGGCAATATGTAATTGCTGTGCAGCACGGCTCAAGTGCCCTGTTTTTGCCACAACACGAAAATAATTTAAGTGATGATAATTTAAGTAAGCCATGCGGTCTCCTAATTGTTCTAATAAAAAGAACGTTTTGGTCTTTATTATGAATTTTACAGAATAAAAAAATGATCTCAAACTAATCAAATGTCAAGAATAGGAAGTTGATCATGCTAAGCATTGTGCCACATGAGTTATTTATATCCAGTCAACTCCTGGCTTATGGCGCACTGGTAATCGTGTTGCTATGCGCCATAAGCATTGGTTTAAGTGCCAAACGCGGTATAGGTTTTGCCCAAAAATGCCATGTGTTATCGGTGTTTTGCCTCAGCATGTTTGGGCTTGCCATCGTATCGTTGTTTTTTGGTCGTGCAGCGCATGTTTTAGCGCCAGTTGACCTCTGGCTGCAATTGGTTCAGTTAAATACATTAAGCTCTCTAATGCTGGCGCTAACCAGTTTAATTGGCTGGGTGATTACCAGATTTTCTGATCATTATTTGCAGGGTGAAAAACAGCTTGAACAGTACTTAAATGCCTTAACCCTGACTTTGCTAAGTATCTGGTTAATTGTTATCAGTAATCATGTGCTAGTGCTGGTGTTGTTATGGCTGGTCAATGATCTGGCGCTGCATCGGCTACTGACCTTTTATCGCCAACGTCAAGCGGCGGCTGTGGCGGCTGCCAAGCGCCTTATATTTTGCATGTTTGCCAATGCTTTGATGCTTGGTGGCGCTTTGTTGCTGCTTCAGCAAGGCTTATCCCTGCACATTGATGTATTGTTGCAGCAGTTGCAAGGCTTGCCTCACTTATCGCTTGGCACGCATATCGGATTGTTCGCATTATTTGCTGGCATGGTGCTTAAAAGTGCACCGTTGCCTTTGCATGGTTGGCTGTTACAGGTAATGGAAGCACCAACTCCTGTATCGGCACTACTGCATGCGGGTATTATTAATTTAAGCGGTTTTTTGTTGTTGCGCTTAAGCAGCGTGCTTGATCATTTGCCTGATGTGCAGTTGTTGCTGGTAGCCAGTGGAACGCTAACGGCATGTATTGCCAGTCTGGTCATGATGACGCGCATCAGCGTCAAAGTCATGCTGGCATGGTCAACCTGTGCGCAAATGGGATTTATGCTACTGGAAATCGGGCTGGGTGCTTATTCACTGGCACTACTACACCTGATTGCTCATGCACTTTATAAGGCTTATACATTTTTGGATGCAGGTCAAACCAGCCAGCAGGTCAGCCATTTAAACAATTATCAAAAACGTGATTCTGGTGCACCTTTAAACCAGTCACCTTTACAGGTACAGAGCCAGTTAAAGACAGAGTTACAGACATTTGCAGGCAGCCTGATTGTTCTGCTGGTGGCAGGCTTGCTTATCTGGTACTTACCTATCAGTGCAGCCAGTCAGGTACTTGGTCTGTGTTTTGCGGCAGGTCTAGTTTCGGTACTGACCAGCCAGCATAGCCGCCATGCCAAGCACCAGATCACCATGCAAACTGTTATCCTCGTGGCAGTTGTTGCCATCATCGGTTATGGTTTGCTGCATTTTATCTTTGCCGAAGTAGTTACATCTTCAACCCTTACACCACCTATCATTCATCTGGTGTTGCCATTGATTGGTTTTGGCATTTTGCTCTGGTTACAACAAAGTGTATTACTACGCACGCAGGGTAAGCTAGCAAGCTGGTTACATCCACATGCCTTTGCAGGATTTTATCTGGATGAATACATCACCCGAATCATCTCGCCGATTATTCGCTACAGCCTGTATGGGTTAAGCGTTAAACAAACCAGCCCTAAGCCAAATGATCCTAAGCAAAACACTATTCAGCAAAAAATGGAGTGCTCACATGAATACGACTGTTAACCTGCAAGCCAATATTTGTGTAAGTGCCCATGAGATTTTACAGCACGCCTATCAAGCCTGTGCACGGATTGCACCCACCTGGCCACTTGACCGCTTTATTGCGGTTAACCCCTGGTGGGGACTGATTGACCAGCCACTCACGCAGGCTGCAACAAATCTGATGCAGTGGAATGGAGGGCAATGCACCATGTCGCCTGAATGGTATCAGCAGGCTATGCGTAAAGGAAAAATTAAACCAGCCATTGTTGCCAGACTACAGCAACAGCAGGACAACTATCCATACCCTGAAAATGTTAATCCATTGTCAAACTTGCTGATCAGCCAGTGGCTGGATCAAAACAGCCCACATAAGCGCTTAAGCACCTTAACCGAGTTGGGTTTACAGCATATTGGCCAGCACTGTGGTTCATGGTTTGATCAAGGGCAGGCATTGTGGAAAAATAATGCGCATCTTTCACTGTATCAGGCGTGGCAAGTCACCGCACAGCATGATGCAGGTCTGGCCCTAAGCACTGGCATAGATGATCTTGGTCAATGCATTGCTCATTTACCCCAACAACCGGGCAGCCTGATTGTTAGCGTGATTCAGCAGCTAAAACTCAATACCGACCAGCTAATGCCTTATTTTATGGCGTTATTGCTGAGTATTAAGGGTTGGGCCAGTTTTGCCGCTTATCACGATCAGCAGGCAGGTAATGTAATCGGGAATTTACCATTAGACCATCTGCAACCATCAAATTTGCCACCATCGACGTTAATTGATTTACTGGCGATGCGGCTGGCATGGGACTGGATTTTGTCACAGCAGCTCGCCAGCGAGCCACTATTACAACAGTGGTACGATCAGCTGTCTTGCCCACCTGTCGATCAGGCAAAAACCCAGTGGTTATACCAGACCGCACTGGAATTAAGCTGGCAGCAGGACATCAATTTGCAACTGTTGGCGCCAACCAGTACGCTACAGGCTAACACAGCAGTCGCACTGCAAGCCGTATTCTGTATTGATGTGCGCTCTGAGCGGGTACGGCGTGCACTTGAACAACAATCATCTGCGATTAGTACTCATGGTTTTGCTGGTTTTTTTGGTTTGCCGATTGAATACAAGGCAGCAGGTGCCAGCCAGTTTAGCCCGCAACTGCCAGGTTTGTTGAGCGCAAGCCTTCAGGTGAAGGAACATAGCACCTCAGTGACACACCTGCATGACTTGTCGCAGTATAGAGAAACTCAAGCCAGCCAGCTTGCTCTGTTACGGCAGTTTAAGCAATCTGCCAGTAGCGGTTTTGGCTTTGTAGAAACGCTGGGGTTGGGTTATGCGTTCAAACTAATTCAACGCAGCATTTCCAGACAATCGGCTCAGTCATTAGCTTCCATCAGCAATCCGGCAACTGCACCTGCACTCAATGACCTTGATCTAAAGGATAAAGCGGCTTTATGTGCCAATATTCTGGTCGCCATGGGCTTAAACCATCAGCTTGCGCCTGTGGTATTATTAACGGCACATGCCAGCAGCAGCACCAACAACCCGCATGCTGCCGGACTGGATTGCGGAGCATGTTGTGGTCATAGTGGTGAAGTCAACGTACGCTTGCTGGCCAGTTTGCTCAATCATCCCGATATTCAGGTGACGCTGAAATACAATCATCACATCAACATTCCGGCTTCAACGCAGTTTATTGCTGCCTTGCACGACACCACCACCGATCATATCCAGCTTTTTGATGTGCCAGCCGAATTTCCCCAGCAACAGTTACAACAACTGCTTGGCTGGCTTGATCAGGCGTGCGAGCTGGTACGGATAGAACGTAGCAGTGAGCTTAAATTAAAAACAGGTACGTCATTGCTACCGCAGTTGCAACAACGGGCAAAGGACTGGGCACAGGTAAGACCAGAATGGGGGCTGGCTAACAATGCAGGCTTTATTGCCGCACCACGTCAGCGTAGCAAGCATATTGACCTACAAGGTCGCTGCTTTTTACATGACTATAATTATCAAACCGATAGCGATTTAAAACTGCTTGAGCTGATTTTAACCGCACCCATGATCGTGGCGCACTGGATCAACATGCAGTATTACACCTCAACCGTGGATAACCAGCACTGGGGCAGCGGCAATAAGGTATTGCACAACATTGTTGGCGGTAATATTGGGGTATTTGAAGGCAATGGCGGCGATTTGCGCCTTGGGTTGCCCATGCAATCACTACATGATGGCGAACAGTGGATACATACGCCGCAGCGCCTATGCGTGTGGGTGGAAGCCCCTAAAACCAACATTTTGGAAGTTGTGCAACAGCATACCAGCCTACAGCAACTGGTGGCGGGTGAGTGGCTCTATCTAAACGCTATTGACCCTGATGGCGGTCAAATTGACCGTTTGATGTTTGAAAATCATACATGGCAATGGCATACGCAACATCATCTTGTGGTATGAGACTATGAAGCGCTGTCTAACACACTAATATATTGATTATTTAAAACTCTGCTTTAGGACAATGAATGATGAATTTAAAGCAACCCGCACCACGCGCTCCAGACTTGGCACCTATTGACCTTCATCGGCTGTCGTGCTTACGTCAGCTTGAAGCAGAAGCTATTTTTATCATGCGTGAAGTAGTCGCCGAATTTAGTAATCCGTGCATGTTTTATTCTATCGGCAAAGACTCTACCGTAATGCTGCATTTGGCACGCAAAGCCTTTTTCCCCGCCAAAGTTCCCTTTCCCTTGCTGCATGTGGATACAACTTGGGAATTTGCTGAAATGGCACAGTTTCGTGACCGCCTTGCCGCAACGCTGGGGCTTGATATTCTGGTGCACGTCAATACCGAAGCCCTTGCACAAAATATTCACCCCTTTGAACATGGCTCCAGCAAATACACCGACATGATGAAAACGGTAGCATTAAAACAGGCACTTGACCTCTATCAGTTTGATGCCTGTTTTGGTGGTGGCCGCCGTGACGAAGAAAAAAGCCGTGCAAAAGAGCGTATTTTTTCCTTTCGGGATAATAGACAGCGCTGGGACCCCAAAAACCAGCGTCCAGAATTATGGAATATTTATAACGGCAAGCTGAACAAAGGTGAAAATATTCGCGTGTTTCCTTTATCCAACTGGACAGAACTTGATATCTGGCAATACATCATGTTGGAAAATATTGACATAGTGCCACTGTATTTTGCCAAACCTCGGCAAGTGGTATGGAAGGATGATACCTGGATTTGTATTGATGACGAGCGGATTCTAAGCCATTTAAGTCCTAAAGAGCAGCAGACCATTCAAACCCGCTCAGTCCGCTTTCGTACTTTGGGCTGTTATCCGCTGACGGGTGCGGTGGACAGCAGCGCAGATACCTTGCCTAAAATTATTTGTGAAATGCTGCAAAGTACCACCAGTGAAAGACAAAACCGCATGATTGACCATGATCAGGCTGGTTCCATGGAAAAGAAAAAACAAGAGGGGTACTTTTAATATGCTTTCTCTAGCGTTTTTAACTCAGCACCGTAAACAGCAGGCGGTGGCTATTGCACTGGCTAATACGGGGTATCTGGTGTATGAGGTTGACGATTTTGATACTGATACATTTGGTACTTTTACTGGCGAAATTGCACGGCTTGACTCGCAATCAGACACGGCACTTAAAAAAGCACAGATGGCCTGTGAGCTTAGTGGCAACCGTTTTGGACTAGGCAGTGAAGGCTGTTTTGGTGCTGACCCCATGCTGGGGATGCTACCGTGGGGTACTGAAGTGCTCGCATTTTGGGATGCAGAACTCAACTATGCGATTTATGGCTGGGTGCAGGGTGCACAAACAAACTATAACCATACCACAGTAACCACCATGCAGCAGGCACAGCAGTTTGCCAACAGGATCGGTTTTCCCTTGCATGGTATTATTGTGGGTCAGGCTAACCAACCCATCTTTAATAAAGACCTCAATAGCGATGCAGCGTTAGCAGCCTATCTGACCCCATTATTACTAAGCGGCGATCCTATTGACTTAAACACGGACATGCGTGCCAACCGTAACCCTACACGCAGACTAATGCTTGCACGCTGTGCCGAGGCACTGGCACAAAAATTAAATTGTGCCTGTCCACAATGCCATGCCGCGGGATTTGCGATCACAAAGCATATTGCAGGCGCACTCTGTGAATATTGTCACCTGCCCACCACCATGCCCAAAGCCTCGGTGTGGCATTGTCCACTTTGCCAGTTTGAGCAGATTCAAACTATCGATACCAGAGCGACGCAGGGGCAATGTCAATATTGTAATCCCTAAGTAGATGTCAATTGCATCATAATTGTTATATTTGGGAGAATCTTGCTAATTATAATTACAGTACAAGATCAATTCTTCATACCGTTTGGCATGTTCAAGATTGTGACACCAATAAAGAATTCCAAAACTAGGTCATTTTTGTCCAGTATGGTCCTGCTAGTAGCATGTTTCTTCAAATTCATAGTGACTAGGTACTTTGAATTTAATATTGCCACTTTTATGACCTATCCATAGTTTATTATCATGAATGAGTGTGGCTTTGATGCATAAACATTCAAAAGCTGAGTTTTCTCCAATCTATTCAAATTTAAGTGACAACTTGGGTATGAGATCTACCTAATTCCGTAAACCTATTCAGAACTGCCACACGCGCATGAATTTTATTGACCTGACTTTGAAAAGGTCTTGCCGTCAGCTTATCTCCTAATAATTTGATGCAATGCATTTTGGTTTCCATCAAACTTCGACAGTGATAGCCCGACCATTTTTTCCATAGTGTTCTGCCTAAATGTTTAACCGTTTCACGTAACTCATTTCGTTCTATTGAACTGATTTTAGAATCTTTCCAGTGCTTGGCATTCTTTCTGGGAGGAATTACTGCATGTGCTTGATGATCTAAAAATCACTTGTCTGCAGCACTTCGTGTCGTACGCCCCATCGGTATATACAGATTCGCTCATCTGGTGGGATCTGATCCAGTAAATCACCTAGTAATTGTGAATCCCTGACATTATTTTTCGTAAGCTGAACGGCAGGTATTTGCAGTGTTTCAGCATCTATATCAATATACAGCTTACGCCATTGCCGACGATATTCAGGCTGATGTTTCTTACGCTTCCATTCGCCTTCACCTAAAAATTTTAAACCCGTAGAGTTGACGAGTAGGTGTAACCCATCACGACTTTTCTGATAGCTTATCGCAATATCAATATGCTTTTGTCGTCTACAGAGGGTGGAGTAATCTGATGATGTCCAATTTAAGTCACTGAGTTTAATCAGGCTTTGAGCATAGCCAGTGACCATACGTAAAGAAAGACGGAATAGAGATTTGATCATTAAACAGCATTCAATCGCTGTATCGGAATAAGTTTGATTTCGTTCGTGCTTGTGCATACCATCGGGTCTTAGGATCAAACTAGATTGAAATATTCCCTCCCTAAATTAAAACTTGGTTATACGAGGACCAATTGGTTGTACGGTAAATTTTAGGTGCAGGCTTCTTCATCTTGAAATTATATTGCTGAAGAAGTCTTCAAGAATAGTTTTGTGCAACAAATCCATGAAAAAGTCAAAATGGAAAATCTGAGATGTTTTTAATATGCCACCACAACTCAAATTTTTTCTTGCAGTAATAACTTGAATCGCGGATACTAAATTGACTTGAAAAAAAAAGAGGACTAGAGCCATCAGTTGAGTTACCTCACAAAACTCACAACCCTAGTCCTTATGTTCGATAGTACCCAATTATTCTGTCTAATTGATGATTTCTTTCTAAAATTTGAACCTATTTATTGGAAATTCTTAAAGCAGAACTTTAGATGCTTAAGAATTCGCTCCGCACGGCTCAGTATTTCTGAAATTGTCTTTATTGCAATTTGGTATAAATGCTCTCACTTCAATAACTTCAAAGCATTCTTTACAGCGCTGAAGCATATTATTCCCATTTATTCAAAAGCCTACCTTGTTACCAAGGTATGATTCATCTGATCAATACACATCAACTGGCTTTACATGCCTTGCATTATGCTTTGATGAAAAAGCATAAAAGTCATTATCTATGGATTGATTCAACAACATTACCTGTTTGCAAAAATCAGCGGATTCAAAGACATAAATCTATGATATTGATTGCAACGCGCGGTAAAAGTTCAATGGGCTGGTTCTTTGGCTGTAAGTTACATTTAATAATGAATTAGTCAGGTGACATTGTGAGTATAGCTTTATCGAATGGGCATACAGCAGATATCAAAATGGTTGAGCAGTTACTCGAAAGACTAAAAGAAAAACTCTATGCTGATCGTGGATATATCAGTCAAGAACTCAAATTAAAACTGAAGGATCAATACATTGATTTGATTACATATCATCGTAAAACATGCAGTTGGTTCAATTATCAAAAGAAGATGAATATCACTAGACCTCTTTCATAAATCAAAAAACAACCAATCTTTGATTGATATTTCTGCTCTAATTTTCTTTGCATTCGTGCATAATTTTTGGATGAAATACATCGATTCAAAAAAGCTTTCTGAAACACAGTTTAAGCGATATACAGGCATCTCATGGTCAACCTTTTATTTAATGGTTGCACAATTGCAGAAGCATGTTCCAGCGAAAGGTAGACCACCCAAGTTAAGTGCGGAGGATCAAGTTCTGCTATGTGTAAGTTATTGGCGAGAATACCGAACCTTATTTCACGTTGCTACAAGTTATGGGGTTTCAGAGCCAACGGCCTCAAGAATTGTACGTCATGTCGAAGATTGCCTGATTCAGTCCAAACTATTTAATTTATCGAAGAATTTGCCTGAAGGTGAAGGAATCGACTGGCATGTGGTAATCGTGGATGCCACAGAAATTCCAATTCAACGACCTAAAAAAACAGAAGAAAAGCTATAGCGGCAAGAAAAAGACTCATACCTTTAAAGTACAAGCCATCATCCATTACAAAACTCAGCAAATTCTGAGTTTATGTGCTGATCTTGGTGCGGTACATGATTTCGAACTATTCAAACGCAATTTAAAGCAGATTCCACCTGGTGCTTTTATCCTTACGGATAAAGGCTATCAGGGAATTTATGCTATGTATCCCAATAGTCTATCACCATTAAAAGCCAAAAGACGCTGTAAACTAGATCCTGAACTGAAAATCTATAATCAGGAAATCAACAAAAGAAGAATCAGGATTGAGCATGTGTTTAGTCGTCTTAAAACCTTTAAAATCATTGCTGAACGTTACCGAAATAGAGGTAAGAGACTCGGTTTGAGGTTCAATTTAATCGCAGGAATCTATAACTTAGAGTTGAGTAAAAAATGATTTATGAAAGAGGTCTACTTAAAACAACGGAATAAAATAGAAACTTTATTTAGAGCTTGCTCAAAGGAACATACAATCTATTAACAAGTAAAGCTCGAAGTGTCTCAGGATATTTTGCAGGGATTTATGCATTATTATGTGCTTATCAGCTTTGGCATCAAAATAAGCCAACAATTCAAGTGAGTGAAGCGCTAGCTTAAACAGGATTCCGGTTATTTAGTTTGCTCAAAGGGAAATATAATTTGGTAACAAGTAACGCGAGAAGTGTTGAAGGCTATTTAGCTGGTATTTATGCCTCTTTATGTGCTTACCAATTATGTCATCAAAACAAGCCAATCATTCGAGTTGTGGAATCATTGGCTTAAACAGGATTCGGGTCAATTAGAAAATACAAAGAGTGTTGAGTTAATAATTTAATATTTTATGTCTTTTACAAGTTGAGTAAGAAAGTAATAACAAGTTTAGTATGATGAACGACAGTATTGTGTAGATCACAATCTTAGATATTTTATTTAACATAATTAGCCTACTTTACGGTTTATCAAGTTCGGCTTTTTGCTCTTGGATGACTATTGTTGTATTCCTCTTTCATGGTTGTTTCATCGACATAAGTGTATATCTGCGTAGTATTGAGATCCGCATGGCCTAGCATTTCCTGAATATCCCGAATACCTACTTTAGATGACAGTAAATGTGTGGCAAATGTATGTCTTAAGGTATGAGGATTTGATTTCTGAGTTATGCCTTTATCCCTAAATAACTTCTTTACACGTTCATTGATTTGGGTTCGAGAAAGTTGCTTACCTGTAGTAGTTGTAAAGACATAATCATGATTCTGGCTTAAATTCTTTTGCATTATATGATTACGTTCAAGTAGCCATAATTCTAAGGCTTGTATTGCTTTCGAGCCAATCGGTACGATGGCGTTATGCCAGTAAGAATACGTTTTTAATCGAAGAACAACGCTTACAACAAGAACTCACCAATATGATTATTTCTTATTTAGATGCCGTATCATGAGTTCAGAAAAACAATAATTTGGACATGGAAAAGTAATGCAAACAATAAAACAGTTTTGGAATGGATTTAGATTGTTGCCATCAGCTTGGCTCTTATTGGTGCAATTGGCTTTATTAATTTTAGCCACAATCACTTATGACGATAGTGCCTATCGTGCATTAACCTGGTCATTAGGTGTTTTGGCCTTACTTATTATTGCAAAAGTCATTCGACAAACCCCAGTATTTGCATTTTGGGGACTATTCTTTGTCAGTGGTGCATTTATATTTTCTATTTTGATCTTTGTCGGTTTTGACAATCATACAATACAGATTACGGCATACAGTTTTGAAGCCTTAGCCTATTTTTATGCAGCGTATGGTTTACTAAAGTATATGTTTTCAGATCGTTATCTCACAAAAGACGAATTATTTGCGGCTGGTGCCGTATTTACTTTGATCGCTTGGGCATTCGCTTTTTTATATAGTATTTGTCAGATTATTTTGCCGAATAGTTTTCAAAATCCAAACCATCCTGAAGCCTTACAACGTTGGTTAGACCTACTCTTTTTGAGTTTTAGTTTGCAATCAGCCACAGGATTATCTGATCTTATGCCACTCAGTCCAGCCGCTCGAGTATTAACCATGCTACAGATGTTTGGTGGTGTGATGTATTTTGCAGTGATTGTTTCGAGATTAATTGCGCTGCAATATATTCCTCATGCACCGAAAAATTCACAAGATTAATCTTTAATCCTGTTACAGCATTACAACTGCGTTATTTTTCACGTTTTATATACTTTTGTTTGAGTTTTTCTTGTTTTGAACTCGCTTTTGTTCACATTAAGTGAATGTCTTATTTGACCTATAGGTCTGTCATGATCATTAAAATAATATGGGTGAATTATGTCTTCCAAGACTCCTTCGCAGTTTGCGAATGTGAATCCAAATGTGTTTTTTAGCACAGTCATTATTATCGCAATTTTCTTAGCAATTGTGATAATTGCCCCAAGCTCGTTTGAGTTTTTAACTCAACAACTGAAACAGTGGATCACTGACTCGTTTAGTTGGTTCTATGTATTATCAGTCGCCGTTTTCCTTATTCTACTGATTTACATCGCCTGTTCGGACAGTGGGAAAATCAAACTCGGACCTGATCACAGCCAACCTGAATATAAAAATGGTTCGTGGTTTGCCATGCTATTTACGGCAGGTATGGGGATTGGTTTGATGTTTTTTGGTGTGGCTGAACCTGTCATGCACTATGTCAGTCCGCCGAGTGGTGATCCTGAAAGTGTCGCCTCAGCTCAACAAGCATTAAGAATTACCTTTTTCCATTGGGGGCTTCATGCATGGGCAATTTATGCCTTGGTGGGTTTAGCTCTAGCGTATTTTGCGTATCGACATAATTTGCCTTTAAAAACACGTTCAGCACTTTATCCTATTATCGGTGAACGGATTCATGGCCCTTTGGGCGATAGTATTGATACTTTTGCAACGATTGGAACTGTATTTGGTGTCGCGACTTCATTAGGTTTTGGGGTAACGCAAATTAATTCAGGCTTGCATTATTTATTTGGGATAGAACAAAGTACAAATATCCAAGTTGGACTTATTATATTTGTCAGTATTTTGGCATCTTTATCTGTTTTTCTAGGACTCGATAAAGGAGTGAAACGCCTTTCTGAATTAAATCTAATTCTCGCTTTAACCCTTCTTGCTTTTGTATTTATTGCAGGGCCGAGTATCTATCTGTTACAGACCACGATTCAAAATACAGGTTCTTACATCTCAAATTTATTTGCGATGACTTTTAATCTTTATGCCTATCAACCCAATGGTTGGATTGGAGGATGGACAATCCTTTATTGGGCATGGTGGATTTCATGGTCTCCATTCGTGGGAATGTTTATCGCACGAGTATCAAGAGGACGAACAATTCGTGAGTTTATTGTTGGTGTATTACTGATTCCTACAGGCTTTACTATTATTTGGATGGGCTTTTTAGGAAATGCGGCACTTTTTAGCATCATGCAAGAAAGCAATACCAATTTAATTCAGGCGGTACAGTTAGACTCTTCGGTCGCATTATTCGAATTTTTAAATCATCTTCCATTCTCAGGAGTTTTAAGTTCTGTTGCCACGCTTTTAGTGATACTTTTTTTCGTTACCTCAGCTGATTCGGGTGCATTGGTGACGGATTATCTCACCTCAAAAACCGAAAATTCACCGACTTGGCAACGTTTGTTTTGGACTATCTTGATGGCGCTATTGGCGATTACGCTTTTACTCGTCGGTGGTCTAGCCGCATTACAGTCATCCATTATTATGAGTGCATTGCCTTTTACGATTGTGATGTTGTTGATGAGTTGGGGGCTTTTAAAAGCATTGAATTTGGATGTAACCAAAACTCGAGCTATCCAAGAGGCACGTATCACACCACGCGCAATCAACAACCCACGAAGTTGGCAGCAACGTTTAGGATTGATTATGCATTATCCACATACAGAACAAGAGGTGAAAAATTATATTGCTAATGATGTTCGCAATGCCTTTGAAAGCATTCAACGAGAATTCAAACGTCGACATTTAGAAGTTGACATTCAGGAGACTGAACAGGGTTTGCAGCTACATGTTGACCATCAGCATGAAATTAACTTTATTTATAAAGTCATATCACATGCAACGCTTCCACCGAGTTTTATGCTCGGTCGATCTGAGATCGACGATTCTTCATATTTCCAAGCCGAAGTGTTTTTGCGAGAGGGTGGTCAAAACTATGATGTAATGGATTGGACGCAAGAAGATTTAATTCAGGACATTATTGATC